>OLPU01001500.1_pt1 | contig 17301 bp, 16 predicted proteins | sample 1673111 | NCBI WGS metagenome assembly OLPU01 (sample SAMEA3136755, study PRJEB25190) | human gut metagenome | reverse complement strand
TCCTAAGTGACAAGTTTTTATTATTTCACTTGTCTACCTAGAAGGGAGCATATCACTTTGGACTGGCAGCAAAATATTACTGCCATTTTACATCTCCGATCAGAAGATACCCTGATCTGCAGATCCACAGGATCATTAAGGATAACTTACGAGGCAGACTGATGCGTGAAGGCAGAACCGAACACTATGCTGAAATCCTTGATGAAGTTGCGAGGCAGTCCAGTGTATGCGAACGCCGCGCAGATGAGGCAGAGCGTGAATCAGACAAGCTGAAGAAAGCAGAATACATGTCCTACCATCTGGGAGAAGAGTTCGAGGGAATTATCTCAGGTGTTACCGGATGGGGGCTTTATGTGGAACTTCCGAATACTGTAGAGGGACTGGTTCATGTCAACACGTTGCGTGATGACTACTATGTTTTTGACCAGGAGAGCTATGAACTTCGCGGTGAGATGACAAAGAAAGTGTACAAGCTGGGAGATAAGGTTCGTGTCCGCGTGGCAGATGCAGATAAGATGCTCAAGACTGTAGACTTTGAGCTGGTTTCTGATATCCGGGACGATGAAGAAGAGAATTAAATAAAAATGGCTTGGAGGATATTATGGCAAAGAAAAAAGGAATGAAGCTGATTGCCAATAATAAAAAGGCATTTCATGATTATTTTATAGAAGATACTTATGAAGCCGGCATTGCCCTTGCAGGAACAGAGGTAAAATCCCTGCGCATGGGTAAGTGTAGTATTAAGGAATCCTTTATACGTGTGGAAAACGGAGAGGTTTACATCTACGGAATGCATATCAGCCCTTATGAAAAAGGCAATATTTTCAACAAAGACCCGCTGAGAATCCGTAAGCTTCTGCTTCACAGATATGAAATCAATAAGATTGAAGCAAAGCTCAAAGAAAAAGGGTTAACTTTAGTACCCCTGAAAGTTTATTTCAAAGACAGTCTGGTAAAAGTGGAAATTGGAATGGCTCGAGGCAAGAAACTTTATGACAAGAGACAGGATATCGCAAAGAAAGACCAGAGAAGAGAAGCAGAGCGTGAATTTAAGGTTAAGAATCTATATTGATAATATTACTAAATCCTTTGGCTCAAAATTGTGAAATGTTATGAAAAAATTAATGGATATTGCAAAAATATTCGAAAATTCTTATAATCTATCATATAGATAAAAAAATAACAATTCATTTTCAGGCAGATGAGCTGAAAGGAGTGGTGCCCTATGAAAACAATCACGATCAGCAGACAGTATGGAAGCGGTGGAAGATATATTGCAGCTTTGCTTTCAGAAAAAATGGGAGTTCCCTGTTACGACAGTAAACTTTTGCTGAAGGAAGCAGAGAGGCATGGAATCAGTCAGGAAATCATCAATGAATTTAAGGGCAAGACCAGTCTTCTTTATGCAATCGGAGTAATGATGTCAGAAGAATCGCAGGATAAAAAACGCCTGACGATTCCGGAGAAGATGTTTCATGCGCAGAAAGAGACAGTGAAGCGCCTGGCACAGGAAGGTCCATGCATTTTTGTGGGAAGATGTGCAGACCAGATCCTGAAGGATGATAATCAGCTGCTTCGCGTGTATATTTATGCATCTGATATGGAAGACCGTATTAAACGGATTAAGAAAAATAAGTATATTTCTCAGAAGGAGGCACTTGACAGAATTGCATATAAAGACCGTCAGAGAAGAGATTATTATAACTTTTATACAGGACATGAATGGGGAAAAATGGAAAATTATGATATCTGCCTGAATACTTCGGTTTTATCAGAGGAAGAATGCGTGGAACTTCTGATGAAGCTGGCAGAATAGAAATATATTAAATATGACCACAAAGAGATGAGAAAGGACTGCCAGAGCAACATGGTAGTCCTTTCGTTACTGTTCACTGGTAATATTCCGCGAGGTGTTTTTTGCGAGTGAAAGTCACAGTAACATCCTTTCTGGTGAGTATCCGCTGATTACAGTGAGCGTTTCCTTTTGTGCAATAATATGAAGTAGGAAAAATGTGATTTTTTCATAAGAATGCGTCCGCAGGCAGAGATTTTAAAAATCTGAAAGTCTTAAAATTGTATGAAATCGGCAGAGGCTTAGTTGACAAGTTTTCGATACTCTGCAATAATAGGGAATTGAAAAAATGACATTGTTAAAAAGAAAAAAGATATTCCATATAGCAGGAGGGAATATATTATGAAGAAACGTTATTTAATACTGGCAGGTCTGTTGGTAATGACAGTGGCAGCTGCCGGATGTGGTAAGAAAAAGACAACAGAGACAGCACCTGTAGAGGTAACAGCTACCCCGACTCCTGAAGTAACCAAGGCAGTCGATATGGTGGATATGCAGCAGACAGCAGATGAAGACATAAAGAATGTAATGGGGGAGAAAACTTCCACAGCATCTAAGATTGTGTTTGTAAATAATACAGGGGATGACATCCAGTCACTCTATATCCGGACTCATGTGGATGAAGACAGTGAGGATTATGATGCAGACGAGGATGGAGGATGGGGAGATGATCTCATCAATGGAATGTTTACCCTGACAGATAAGGACAAGGCACTATATTATATGCAGACTGCAAATACACAGACATCAGGTACACAGACATCAGGTACACAGACATCAGATACACAGACATCAGGTACACAGACATCAGATACACAGACATCAGATACGCAGACAACATCCAACAAGAGTACAGCTTCCTATGATATCCGTATTGCATATACTGATGAGGACACGAATGAATGCTTTTTCCGCGATATTCCGCTTGGAACAATTTCGCAGATTACGTTATGTATGGATGGCACAGATGATGATGCGATCCCATATGCAAAATATCTGACAGGTACATCAACAAAAGAAGTATCCACGCTTGATGCGGTAAAGGAACGTCTTGGAATTACAGATGACAGTGAGTCTGAATCAGATTCCACAGACGACAGTGATAAGAATTCTGCAGATGATTCTGATTCCACAGATAGTAACAACAGTTCTGATCAGAATAATAACAGTGGCAATGGAACCGGGGATAGTTCAGATGATCCGGGCAATGGGGGAAACTCAGACGATCCGGGTACTAATGATGATCCGGGCAGTAACGATGATCCGGGAAATGGCGGCGATATGATTTCCACAGCAGAACAGTATATCGGTCAGTCTCTGGATGCACTGGAAGGCGCATGCGGTTCTCCACAGGGCAGCAGCTATGAGGATGATCCTGAGACAGGTAAAACAGGATTCCATTATTACAGCAATTTCACAGTTTCTACAACAGTTGATGAAAATGGTAATGAAATTGTTGCCGGAATATGGTAGAATAGAACTACGAATGTAACAGAGGAGGTATTCCGATCCTCTGTTACCTGCGATAAAATTAATTTCAGGAGACAGTTACTATGAAACGTGTATTATTAAAATTAAGCGGTGAAGCCCTTGCCGGTGAAAAGAAGACCGGATTTGACGAGGCGACTGTTATTGAAGTTGCAAAGCAGATCAGGACAATTGCTGAGGAAGGACTGGAAATCGGCATCGTGATCGGCGGAGGTAATTTCTGGAGAGGACGCACCAGTGAGACTATCGACAGGAATAAGGCTGATCAGATTGGTATGCTTGCAACAGTTATGAACTGTATTTATGTATCTGATATCTGCAGATACCTTGGATTAAAGACAGAAATCTTTACACCATTTGTATGCGGTGCATTTACAAGCCTTTACTCTAAGGATGCAGTGGAAGCAAGCTTTGCACAGGGCAAGATCGTATTCTTTGCAGGCGGTACAGGACATCCTTACTTCTCCACAGATACAGCCACTGTACTTCGCGCAGTAGAAATCGAAGCAGAAGCAATCCTTCTTGCAAAAGCTGTTGACGGAATTTATGACAGTGATCCGAAGACAAACCCGAATGCAGTAAAATATGATGAAATTTCCATTGAAGAAGTAGTTGCAAAGAAACTGGCAGCTATGGATCTGACAGCATCGATCATGTGTATGGAACAGAAGATGCCGATGCTGGTATTTGCACTGGATGAAAAAGACAGCATCATCAATGCAGTACATGGCAAATTTGTCGGAACTAAGGTTACTGTATAAGTAAGGCTTATAAGTCAGTTTACAGAGAAAGTGTAATATAAAAACTATAAAAAGAGGGAGACGAACCTAATGGATGAGAGAATTCAGAAATATGAAGAGAAGATGAAAAAGACATTGGCAAGCCTTGAGAGCGAACTGGTTACAATTCGTGCAGGACGTGCGAACCCGCATATCCTTGACAAACTCGCCGTAGATTATTACGGAGCTCCGACACCTCTTCAGCAGGTGGCAAATATCACTGTCCCGGAAGCTCGTATGATCCAGATCCAGCCATGGGAAAGCAGCCTGATCAAAGGAATTGAGAAAGCAATCCTTACCTCTGACCTTGGATTAAATCCAAGCAACGATGGTAAAGTAATCCGCCTTGTATTCCCGGAACTTACAGAGGAACGCCGTAAGGAACTGGTTAAAGATGTCAAGAAAAAAGGCGAAGCAGCCAAAGTAGCAGTCCGCAACATTCGTCGTGATGCAAATGATGCATTTAAGAAACTTGCAAAACAGGATGTATCTGAGGATGAGATCAAAGAACTTGAGGAGAAAATCCAGAAGAGCACAGATAAATATATCAAAGAAGTTGATGCGGCAGTGGATGCAAAGAGCAAAGAAATCATGACCGTATAAGGGAAACGAAAAGGAGAGCTCCATGAATGCGGGCTCTCTTTTTATCTGAATGAGATAATGGACCGGAAACTGCGGTTCATTATGATGAGACAGTAAGGTTAAAGGAATAACAGGATAAGAAAAGGAAACAAGAGTATGAATGTACCAAATCATATTGCCATTATTCTGGATGGTAATGGACGCTGGGCGAAGGCAAAGGGAATGCCCAGAAGCTACGGTCATATGAAGGGCTGCGCCAATCTGGAGCAGGTCTGCTATGTGCAAATCTGGAAACAGTCTGTGACTATATGAAGGAGCTGGGAGTTAAATATGTGACTGTATATGCTTTTTCCACAGAGAACTGGAAACGTTCCAAAGATGAGGTGGACGGTCTGATGAAACTGTTCCGAAGTTATCTGAAAAAATGTATTAAACTGGCAGATAAGAACAAAATGCGTGTCCGGGTGATCGGAGAGGTTTCGGCATTTGATCAGGATATTCAGGAAAGTATTGCACGTCTGGAACAATATTCTCAGAAATATGATGAAATCTATTTCCAGATTGCATTAAACTACGGCAGCAGAGATGAGATCATAAGAGGTATCCGCAAACTTGCTCAGGATGCTGCAGATGGAAAAGTAAAGCCGGAAGAAATTGATGAGCATGTTTTTGACAATTACCTGGATACGGCAGGAATCCCTGATCCGGATCTGATGATCCGCACAAGCGGTGAATTGAGACTTTCCAATTTTCTGTTATGGCAGATGGCTTATACAGAATTTTATTTCACAGATGTGGCATGGCCGGATTTTAATAAAGCAGAGTTGATTAAGGCTATTGAGAAATATAATCAGAGAGACAGAAGATACGGCGGAGTTAAGGAGGAGTAAAGAATGTTTAAGACAAGACTCTTAAGCGGAATCCTGCTTGTGATTATTGCGCTTGCTACTATCATCAGCGGTGATTATGTGCTGTTTTTCACACTTCTTGCGGTTTCTCTCATTGGAATGAGAGAATTGTACAGAGCAATGAAGGTGCAGGATGAGAAGATAAATCTGCTGGCAGCAGCAGGCTATTTAGGCGCAGTATTATATTATCTGGCAGTACTGCTTGATTTTGAGAGGTATGGAGTGCTGGCAATCATTTTCGGACTTGTGCTGCTCATGTTTGTATACGTGTTCACTTATCCAACCTATGAGGCAGGGCAGGTAATGCCTGCACTGTTTGGTATTGTGTATGTGGCAGTTATGCTGTCGTTTATTTATCTTACCAGAGAGCTTCCCGGTGGAAAGTTCCACGTATGGCTGATCTTTCTGTGCTCATGGGGATGTGATACCTGCGCATATTGTGTGGGAATGCTGATCGGTAAACATAAAATGGCACCTGTCCTCAGCCCTAAGAAATCTGTGGAGGGAGCTGTGGGTGGTGTGGCAGGAGCTGCACTTCTTGGTGTGATCTATGCAGCAGCCACTCAGGGACCGATGCTGGAATATGCTGTGATCTGTGCAATCGGAGCGCTGATCTCCATGGTAGGCGATCTGGCTGCATCTGCGATCAAGAGAAATCAGGGGATTAAAGATTATGGAAAATTAATTCCGGGACATGGAGGAATCCTTGACAGATTCGACAGTGTGATCTTCACAGCACCGGTTATTTATTTCCTTTCTCTTGTGATGATTGAGATCTAGAGCGTGTCTGAAAAATCATTCCCGCAATCTGCACGCCCCACTTTGCGGGATATTTCACCCGAATTCAGTTGCCGTAGCCCGCTACGGCGCCCTCATCCGGGCAAAATATCCCACAAATTGTGACGCACATCTTGCAGAAAGCCTTTTTCAGACGCGCTCTAACGGAGCATATATTCTTCTGATATACATGTTTACAGTATTTTCTGATATGAGAACTGTCAGGTCAGAAGTAATTTTATAAAATTGTTGTATAAGTATTGAAATGAGGTACAAGATGAAAAAAGTAGCAGTCTTAGGTTCTACAGGTTCGATCGGAACACAGACACTGGATGTGGTACGTGCAAATGATGACCTGGAAGTAGTTGGTCTTGCAGCAGGCAGCAATGTAGAAATGCTGGAGAAGCAGATACGTGAATTTCATCCCAGACTTGTTGCAGTCTGGAAAGAAGAGGCAGCCAGAGATCTGGCAGTACGTGTGCAGGATCTGGATGTAAAAATCGTAAGCCAGATGGGTGGTCTTATCGAACTTGCCAGAATGGAAGAATCAGACATTCTGGTGACCGCTATCGTAGGAATGATAGGAATCAGACCAACTATGGAAGCAATCCTTGCAGGTAAGGATATTGCTCTGGCAAATAAGGAAACACTGGTAACAGCCGGACATCTGATCATGCCGTTGGCAAAGCAGTTCGGTGTGCAGATCCTGCCTGTAGACAGCGAGCACAGTGCTATTTTCCAGGCACTTCATGGAGAGAAAAGAGAGCAGATACATAAACTGCTCATCACTGCATCCGGCGGTCCTTTCCGCGGAAAGAAAACAGCAGATCTGGAGAAGGTGACTCTGGAGGATACGCTGAAGCATCCGAACTGGGTAATGGGACAGAAGATTACAGTGGATTCTGCAACTCTGGTAAATAAAGGTCTGGAAGTTATGGAAGCCAGATGGCTTTTTGATGTAGATCTGGATCATATTCAGGTTGTGGTTCAGCCGCAGAGTATTATCCACTCTATGGTGGAATTCGAGGACGGTGCAGTGATGGCACAGCTTGGAACACCGGATATGAGACTTCCGATACAGTATGCATTATGCTACCCGGACAGAAGATTTTTAAAAGGCGACAGACTGGATTTTCATATGTTGAAGCAGATCACCTTTGAGGAGCCGGACAGGAAAACTTTTAAAGGTCTTCCAATGGCGGTGGAAGCGGCAAGGGCAGGCGGCAGTATGCCAACCGTTTTTAATGCTGCAAATGAGCTGGCAGTCCGCAAATTCCTTCAGAAAAAAATCAGCTTTCTGGATATTTACGAGATTATCGGGCAGTCTATGAGCAGACATACAGCAGTAAAGGATCCGGACCTGGATCAGATTCTGGAGATTGAGAAAGAAACTTATCGTTGGATTGAAAGCAGGTGGTAGATTGAAAATTATTATTGCAATTGTCATATTCAGTGCAATCATTCTCTTTCATGAGCTGGGACATTTTCTTTTTGCAAAGCTGAATAAGATCGTGGTCACAGAATTCTCTTTGGGAATGGGACCAAGACTTTACAGTTTTGAGAAAGGAGATACCAGATATTCACTGAAACTTCTTCCTATCGGTGGCTCCTGTGCCATGCTGGGGGAGGATACGGACATAGAGAATGAACCGGGAACTTTTAACAGTGCGTCTGTGTGGGGCAGGATTTCTGTAGTTGCCGCAGGACCGGTATTTAACTTTATCATGGCATTTGTATTGTCTGTGATCATTGTAGGTGCTGTAGGATATGAACCATCCAGAGTTCTTTCCGTAAAGGAAGGTTCTGCGGCTGAGGCGGCAGGACTGAAAGAGGGAGATATTATTACCGGTTATCAGGGATATCACATTGATCTGGGAAAAGATCTCTATGTATATTCCTATCTGAACCAGCTGAAAGAGGGAGATACCATTAACCTGACTGTTAAGCGTGATGGAAAGAAGATGGACATTTCCTATAAGTCGGATACAAATGTGAGATACCTTCTGGGCTGCAATTTCAACGGGGATGATACTTCTGCCATGACAGTGGAATCTGTAATGGATGGAATGCCGTTGCAGGAAGCAGGGATTCAGCAGGGAGATGTGATCACATCCATTAATGGAGTGAAGATTACAAATGCAGCAGATTACCAGAAATATATTCAGGAGAATCCGCTGACAGAAAAGTCTGTAAAGATTACCTATTCCAGGGACGGACAGGAATATGATATTACGGTTACACCAAAAGAATACCGTACGGCAGAATCAGGATTTACCTACAATATGTATTCTGAAAAAGCAAAAGGGCTGAATGTAGTCAAATATGGTGCCGTAGAAGTAAAATATATGGTACGTACAACGATTCTCAGCCTGAAAGAGCTGGTCAGCGGAAAGCTTGGAATGAAAGATCTGAGTGGTCCGGTCGGAATTGTGGATGCAATCGGAACTACGTATGAGGAAAGCAAAAGCGAAGGAACCATGATCCTGTGGATGAATATGCTTAATCTGGCAGTTCTGCTCTCTGCAAACCTTGGAGTTATGAACCTCCTTCCGTTTCCGGCACTGGACGGTGGACGGCTGGTATTCCTTGTCATAGAGGCAATCCGCAGAAAACCGATTAACAGACAGGTGGAGGGCGGCATCCATTTCGCAGGGCTGATGCTGTTGATGGCGCTGATGGTATTTGTTATGTATAACGATATTGTTAAGCTGATCTGATCATCTGGCATACCAGTGTGGGTTTGAAAAAATCTCCCATAAAATGTGACGCATATCTTGCGTAAAGTTTAAACACACTTTAGAACCAATGTAATGTATATGATTAAAAAGACAGATATCTTGAAAGAAAATAGAGAGTCTGTCTTTTTTTGACGAAAATTTGACGATTTATCTGGATTTTCACAGTTCGATTTGATATATTAAAATTGTCCTGAAGGTTTAAGCGACAGATATATGTATTACACAAATCTGTTACAGAGGATTAACAGTGAAAGTATTTTGACCGCAGTTTCGGGAAAGTGTGTGTATAATGTAACCCAACAAAAGACAAACAGAAAAATGTGGGGTGAAAGGAGATGTTTATGAGAAAGAAAAATGAAATCACTGAGTATGTAGCTGCTGCTCTTATATTTGTGTGTGCGGTAGCAGTAAGTCTGGGCATATTTCTGGTATGCACGCAGAATTCTATTGAGCGTAACTCGCAGAAAGTAATTAAGACGAATGTTTCCAGACAGAGTGAACATATTAAAGCAATTTTGGATATTCATTATGGATATCTGAGGGGTATAGCAAAAGAGATTGGAAAATCCGAAGAACTTGTGTCGGATGAAAATATGGAAATGTTAATATCACTTGAAGAGGAAACTGCTTTAGAGCGTACAGCACTGATTGAAGCAGATGGTACGGCTCATTATGATAACGGAGCAGAGAAGAATGTATCTTCGAGGAGATATTTTAAGGAAGGAATGGAGGGAAAAGAAACACTAAGCGATCCACTGGAGAGCAGCGTAGATAAAGAAACCCGTGTAATTCTGGGCGTACCGGTCTGGAAAAACGGAAAAGTGATAGGAGTTCTGGGTGGTTCTTATAACGTAACTGCATTAAGCCGTATGCTGTTTAACGATTTCTTTGAAGATGTAGGATATACACTGATTACTACCAGTGATGGTGAGATTATTGCGTATGATGGTGATTTTGCCTATCATGAGATTGAATATGGCGATAACTTCTTTGGATTTTATGATGATCAGACACTTATTTTTGATTCGTCCCTGACAGAAGTGAAAAAAGATTTTACAGTGGGTGCCGATGGACTGGTGAAAATAAGAATTGGAAATGATTATAATTCAGACCGTTATCTGGCCTATACAGATATGGGATTGAATGACTGGATGATTTGTTATGTTATCCCTGTTTCTGAAGCGCAGAAATCTTATAACTTTGTACGAAGATATGAACTGATTTTTACAATCGGGTTTTGTGTTATGGTAAGCATGTTGTTCCTTTGGGGATTTGTTAAGAACAGATCAAAGGATAAACAGCTTATTCAGGCAGCCGAGACAGATGCACTGACCAGCGCGTACAATAAGAGAAGTACAGAAGAACGGATCCATAATGTTCTGCAGGAACACCCGCAGGAACCGGGAACTTTTGTGATCATGGATGTGGATCATTTTAAGGAAGTAAATGATATATATGGACACATTACAGGGGACAAAGTCCTGCACAAATTTGGTGAAGTGCTTCATGAACATTTTCGTGAAGGAGATATTGTTGGCAGGATTGGTGGTGATGAATTTGTAGTATTTATGAGAAAAACGGACAGCAGAGAAGTGGCTGTTTCCAGAATCGAAAGTTTGATAAAAAAAGTTAAAGAATTAACATTTCCGGAAATGAATGGAAAGAATATTACCATTAGTGCCGGAATGGCATTTGCTCCGGAACATGGAACAGGATATCTTGATCTGTATAAAAATGCAGATACTGCATTATATAAGACAAAACAGAATGGCAGAGATGGGTATAATATTTACGAAGAAGAAAAAAGATAAAGGAGGGAGAAAAAGGTTATGCCTATTGGAATAATTATCAATGCATTATCCATAGTTATAGGCGGAATCCTGGGTGCTTTTGTGGGGCACAAATTAAGTCCGAAATTCAAAGAGGATATTACCCTTGTATTCGGGGTATGTTCTATGGGAATGGGAATCAGCACCATCGGTCTGATGGAAAATATGCCGGCGGTTATTTTTTCTGTTGTGATCGGTACGGGAATCGGACTTGCGATTCATCTTGGAGAAAGGATCAATGCCGGTGCCGGTGTTATGCAGCGTGTGATCGGCAAATTTATCAAGAATTCAAATTCAGAGCTTTCTGAGGATGAGTTTATGAATACACTGGTGACGATCATCGTATTATTCTGTGCAAGCGGAACAGGAATCTATGGCTCTATCGTATCCGGAATGAGCGGGGATCATTCAGTGCTGATCTCCAAATCTATTCTGGATTTATTTACAGCAGCTATTTTTGCCTGCAGCCTGGGAATGGTAGTGTGTATGATCGCCATTCCGCAGGTGATTATTTTCCTGATCCTGTTCTTTGCAGCAACGGCGATTTTTCCGCTGACTACGCCGGGCATGATCAATGACTTTAAAGCCTGTGGCGGGTTTCTGATGCTTGCAACCGGTTTTCGTATGGTGAAGCTGAAGAACTTCCCAACTGCGGACATGATACCGGCGATGGTGCTGATCATGCCTATGTCATGCTTTTGGGTGAATTATATATTGCCGTTAGTATCATAAGTTAAGTTGGCAGATTTTCATTTCTGAGTTCAGAAACGGAGATCTGCTTCTTTTTAGGTCAATTACAATCAAAATTATAGATGACTGTAATGGCGCTTATAAAAAACTAATCAATAGTTAATAGAAAATTTCTTCCTGATATTGTATTGTAAATATATAATAAATCTGAAAAAAATATCAGGTGTATCAAAAGTATTTCCTGATATTTGCCTGAAACTATAATGGCACATCAAGAGAGGAGGAGATTTTTATGAGTATGAAAAATCGATTTGCAGGAAAATGTAGAAGTTATCTGGTATTTTTTCTTCTGGCGGCAGTTGCAGCACTTTTATTTTTTCCAAGGGTAGCATCGGCTGCTGCCAAGCCAACTGCCAAACAGCTTAAAGTAACCTACAGAGGATTCGAATATGACAATGATACAGCAAAGTTATATCTGAAGCTGAGTCTGAAAAATACTTCGAGTTACACGATTACAAAAGTGAAGATGGGATATGAGATACCTATTATGGAGGATGGAACCATAACCCAGACCTTCAGTGTAACGATCAATCCCGGAAAGACAGTGAATAAGACGGTTTATATTGGAAAAATGACTCAGCAGCCATATAAAGCGCCGAAGGTAAAATGCTTATCGTTCTGGTATAAGTCAGCGACACCTAAGCTAAACCAGCTCAAAGTCAGCTACAAGGGATATGAGTACAATCCGAACACAGGAGAGCTGTATATAACTGCCCGTATGCAGAACACTTCCAGTTATACGATTACAAAGGTAACGATGTATTTTGAGATACCACTGGATGAAACTGCAACACCGACCAAAACCTACAATGTAAATATTCCGGCCGGAAAGACAAAAAATTACAGGTTCAAAATTGGAATGATGACAGATGCTCCGGATGGAAAGGTACTGGTGAAATGTAAGAAATTCTGGTATAAGAAATAACAAATGAAATTGTGATATCAGACAGGCAGCCATTGTGAGATACTCTAAACAGTACCACAATGGCTGCTGTTTTGTTATGCTTAGGAAATTACGTCGGAATTGTTATAATTAGGTATATTTTAGCATAAATAATTCCTGCCTGAAATAAAAATTGCTGTTATTATTTCTGGCTTAGTCGGGCTCGAAGTGGCAGTAACTCCTGCTTTACGTTACAAATGTTTCATGTTATCATTATCTAAAATCAGGGAAGCTGTTTTTCGGGGAATTTTTTAACCGAATGCGGATTGCGAATATCCGTTTGACTTGCAAAATCTGGTAATGAAGGAGGATGAAAAATATGCGGAACAGAAAGAAACTGCCAATTGGAATAGATAGTTTTGAAAAAATAATCCGGCATAATTTTTACTATGTGGATAAAACAGAAATGATAACAGAACTTCTTCATAACTGGGGAGAAGTGAATCTGTTTACACGTCCTCGCCGTTTTGGAAAATCTCTGAATATGAATATGCTGCAGTCATTTCTGGAAATCGGATGTGATAAATCGCTGTTTAATGGACTGAAGGTATCCCGTGAAAAAGAACTGTGTGAAGAATATATGGGAAAGTTTCCGGTAATTTCGCTTACATTGAAGAATGTGGAGGGATTAAATTTTGAGTCAGCCCGGAAATCGCTGAAGAATACTCTGGGAATGGAGGCGTGGAGACTTAGTGCTCTGGCAGAGAGCAGCCGCCTTACAGAGGAAGAAAAAAACTCTTATAAAGCATTGACTGTCGTTGATGATCATGGCGATTTCAAAATGTCTGATGCCACAATGGAGAAGGCGCTGCTTATATTAACTGTATTACTGGAGAAACATTATGGAAAAAAAGCGGTTCTTTTGATTGATGAGTATGATGTGCCATTAGATAAAGCGTTCCAGTATGGATATTATGACGAGATGGTATCTTTGATCAGAAACATGTTTGGAAATGTTTTGAAGACAAATTCGAGCCTGTTTTTTGCAGTACTTACGGGATGCCTGAGAATTGCGAAGGAAAGCATTTTTACAGGATTAAACAATTTTAATGTTTTTTCGATTACGAGTGTACAGTTTGATGAGTTCTTTGGATTTACAGATGATGAGGTCGCAGAAATGCTGAAATATTTTGGGCTTTCTGACTACCATGAAACAATCAGGGAATGGTATGATGGTTATCAGTTTGGAAAGAAAGCAGTGTATTGTCCCTGGGACGTGATCAGTTATTGCAGAAATTTATGTGCAGATCCTGATGCGATACCAGAAGATTTCTGGTCTAATACCAGCAGCAACAGCATTGTGAGTCGTTTTATAGATAAAGCGAATAAACAGACGAGAGATGAAATCGAAAACCTGATTTCGGGAGAAACGGTTATAAAAGAAATAAAACAGGAACTGACATATAATGAACTGGATAAATCCATTGAGAATCTTTGGAGTATACTTTTTACAACAGGGTATTTAACACAACGTGAAAGAATAGACAGCAGAAAGTTACGTCTGGCAATTCCTAACAGAGAAATTGAAGAATTGTTTGAACTTCAGATTAGGGAATGGTTTCAGGAAAAGTCATCTGAGGATGTAAAGAAGCTTGATAAATTATGCATGGCTTTTCCAGATGGAGATGCAGAAACGATAGAAGATTTGTTTAACGACTATTTATGGAATACAATCAGTATTCGGGATACGGCAGTTAAGGGAAGAAAAGAAAATTTTTATCATGGAGTTTTGCTGGGGTTGCTAAGTCATATGGAGAACTGGGCTGTCTGGTCGAATATAGAATCTGGTGAAGGTTATTGTGATATTTTACTGGAAGTTCCGGAGAATCGTGTCGGAGTGGTGATCGAGATGAAATATGCTCAGGAAGACAGAATGGAGGCAGCTTGTACAGAAGCTCTGAAACAGATTGAACAACGTCAGTATGCTGCAAGGTTAAAGAGTGACGGGATGAAGAATATTGTAAATTATGGCATTGCCTGTTATCGGAAACATTGTAAAGTTAAGATTGGGAAAGAAAATTCTTAATCTAAGAAGATATCTTAATAAGAAAACAGCTCTGCTGTTCTGAAATTACAGTTCCTCTCAGTGATTATTATTTGTGATACTGAGGGGAGCTTTTTATATCATAGAAGATTATTCTGCAATGTTTCTGTGATGTAACAGTCTTTTGGACAGGATTCTTTCTTACGTATTCCTTGTTGGAATAATCCATGTGAAAAGAAGAATTGCGAAGGAAATAGGAAACGAACGGGTATAATTTGTGCAAATTGTTGGAAAATTTTTTAAACATACTTTAATATGAACGGAAAAGTCAGGAAAGGAAGAAAAATGAGAAAGAGACTTATCATCGGTATGAGTGGGGCTTCCGGAGCGCCCCTTACAATAGAATTGCTGAAACAACTGCAGCAGTATAAAGAAATAATAGAGACACATCTGATCGTGACAAAAGGTGCGGAAATGACGCTGGAACAGGAGACAGATTATACATTGGAACAGCTATATGCTTTTGCGGACGAGGTACATGATAACTATAACATCGGTGCAGGTCCGGCGAGTGGAAGCTACCGTACGATGGGAATGATCGTGATTCCATGCAGTATGAAAACTCTGGCGGGAATCGTAAGCGGGTACAGTGATAATCTCGTTTTACGGGCAGCAGATATAACCTTGAAAGAACGCCGGAAGAAGATATCATTACCAGAAAATGGGCTGAGCAGATATGGGAACTTGTCAAACAACCGGTGTCTGTGTTGGCAGGAGTATATTATGATAATCTGGAAAAGGAACAGTTGATGGAAGTAATCCGGATATTAGATCAACTGCTCGAAAACTTAGAACAAGAACTGCAATTACGGAAGACAAAATATAGTCAAAACGTATAAGAGAAACATAGAAATACAATGGTGCTATAATTTTTTCAGATAACGAAATCAGGAGTTTATGTCGGACTGGAAAAAGCCTGTGAAAAAGCAATGAACCAGATTCGGGAGCTGCGTTATGATGAACGGCTTCGTAATGAGGACAGAAATGATATTCTGGCATATGGAATTGCTTTTTGTAAGAAGAAATGCAAGGTAGTTGTCGAAAATTTATAAGGAATGAGGTAATCTTAAAAAGATGATATCTGAAAAGGGAAAGGGATAGGTGATATATTCTTGCGCATCAGTTCTTTGCAGGCTGATGCGCATATTTTGTCTGCTTTGCTACAACCCTAACGCAACTCAGCAATCCTGCTGACTGCCACATAGATTTCCTGGATTTTGTACCAGGTTGGATAGTCTACGATCCCTGTCTGGTCCAGACCGAAAATGCTCTGGAAAATCCTGACGGAATTTTGGGTCTCAGATCCGTAAATTCCATCTGCGGTAACAACAGGGACAGCAGGATAAGCTTCTGCGATTGTGTTTAACTGTTCCTGAATCTGTCTTACCTTATTTCCGGATGCACCGATATCTAGATCATATCCCGGCCAGGAGGAGGGAATCCCGGAGATTGCTTCCGCCACATTGATATACATATCATTTCCGTAAAAAGTCCGTAGGATTTCAATGGCAGAGTATCCCTGATCGCCCAGTGCCTTGCTTCCCCATTGTGTCATCCAGCCTCTGTTTCGGCATTGTACCTGTTTGCCGTCACAGTACTGGGTAAGGATTGGCTGACGTACATTTGGTCTGGAAAGATAATTCTCAAACAGTTCATCTACAATGCGGTCAATGCTGGCAAAGATATTCCTGCCATAGATCCATTTGTGATCATAGGCAGTGGAGGAAGTAATCGTAAAGTTATAACCTTTGTTCCGGTACCATTCCGTATAAACCCTGTTCAGAGTAAAAGACATGATAGCCAGAATATTTGCCCGGATGGTGTCGTCGGGCCAGGTGGCATAGATTTCGCTGCTGGCTACATTTTTGATGTAATCTTTGTAGCGTACATAATAATTGCCTGCAGCGGAATCGTTGACAGGTCCGTCGTGTACCACTATATATTCAGGGATAACGACCTTGCTTAATACGATTTCGCCGTTTTCGTTTATTGGTTTTATCTCGGCTTCTTCGATTTTGGGAGGATATTCATAGAACAACGTATGCGGAGGAATTACAATTCTCTGGAAAGTTTCGCCGGATTCCATGACATTCAGCGTTGTTGGTTGTCTGGATAAAGTATCTGCTAATACCTGGCTTCCTGCGATTTCTTTTGGTTCAAATCCTTCTGCTTCAATCTGAATGGTATATTCTGAGTAGGGCTGTTGTTCAACCGGTTCCATACTGTATTCCAGAGGTGGAGTCTTAAGTTCAATGACAGGAGTGCGTCCGGAGGAATCTGTTGTCACTTCTTCAATGGTACTGTCGGGTGCTCCTGTGTAGGAGATTCTGACGCGTGCGTTTTCTATGGGGCGATTGTTCAGCCGGTCTGATACGGTAACCTGATATTGTCCTGTATCTATATTTTCCTGCTGCATCTGCATATGATAAAAAGCCATACAAGCTCCTGTAGATAATGCTTTCCTGATAAATTATGCAGGGGACCGGAAAATGGTTACCTGAGAAAAGAATTATTGTAGAAAAAAGAATAAAAAAATAAGGCACCATGACTTCTCATAGTTCCTCATTCTTTAAATGCGGAAGATGGGACTTGAACCCACACGAGCGCAATG
>OLPU01001499.1_pt1 | contig 17306 bp, 20 predicted proteins | sample 1673111 | NCBI WGS metagenome assembly OLPU01 (sample SAMEA3136755, study PRJEB25190) | human gut metagenome | reverse complement strand
CCTTGGCTTCCTCTGCGGTCAGGTAGTTATCGCGGTCAGTATCTTTCTCCACAACCTCAAGAGGCTGGCCGGTATACTCGCTAAGCATGCGGTTCATCTTTTTCTTGATCTGCACAAGGTGGTTGGCATGGATCTGGATGTCGCTTGCCTGGCCGGAAAGGCCACCGCCCTGGCCGCCGGAAATCAGCGGCTGATGGATCAGGATCTCAGAATTCGGCAGGGCAAAACGCTTACCCTTTGTGCCGCTGGCCAGCAAAAATGCACCCATGGAAGCAGCCATGCCCACGCAGATGGTGGAAACATCGCACTTGATATACTTCATGGTATCGTGGATGGCCATACCGTCGGTAATGGAACCGCCAGGGCTGTTGATGTAGAAGCTGATATCTTTTTCGGGGTCCTGCCCTTCCAGATACAACAGCTGTGCAATGATCACGCTCGCGGAATTGGGGTTGACATCCTCGCTCAGAACGATAATACGGTCGTTCAACAGGCGGGAGAAAATATCATAGCTGCGCTCACCGCGCGCAGTCTGCTCAACAACATAAGGTACCAGGCTCATTCGGTTCCCTCCTTAAAACAATGGTAATGGTTCCGGGCTGTTACAGCCCGGAGGGCGGAGAACAAATCTCCATGATTCGATAAGAGCCGATACAACGGCAAAGCACGCTGTATCGGCTTTTATACAATCTTGCTATCGGGCAAAGCCAGGGCTATGGATTAGTCCTGCTTTTCCTCTTCTTTGGGCTCAGCGGTCACAACGTTAGCCTTTTCCTTAACAAAGTCGATTGCCTTATTGATTGCCAGGTCAGCCTTAACAGCAGCGGCGTCCACAATGCTCTTAACCTTGTCGGCTTCCATCTTGTAAGCGTCAGCAATGCGCTTAACTTCTTCCTCGAACTCCGCGTCAGAAGCGGTGATGCCTTCCTTGGCAACGATAGCTTCCATTGCCAGGCGCATCTTGACCTGCTTGTCAGCCTGCTCCTTGAACTGTGCACGGAACTGCTCGATGTTCATGCCCATATACTTCAGGTAGTCAGCCAGCTTCAGGCCCTGCTGAGAAATGCGGTACTCGAAGTCCTGAACCAGCTCGTCGATGCGGCTGTCAACCATGGCGTCAGGAATATCAGCCTTCATGTTGGCGATAACCTGATCCATCAGATCGTTCTCGACCTTCTGCTCAGCCTGCTTGTCCAGGTTGGTCTTGATGTTGTTGCGGATGGAATCCTTCAGCTCGTCCAGGGTGTCGTACTCGCTGACGTCCTTTGCAAAGTCGTCATCCAGAGCGGGCAGCTCCTTGTACTTGACTTCATGCAGCTTGATCTTGAAGGTTGCATCCTTGCCAGCCAGCTCGGCAGCGCCGTATTCCTCGGGGAACTTGACGTTGACGTCGAACTCTTCGCCAGCGGAATGGCCAACAACCTGATCCTCGAAACCGGGGATGAAGGAGCCGGAGCCCAGAACCAGAGAGTAATGCTCTGCCTTGCCGCCCTCAAAAGCCTTGCCATCAACAAAGCCCTCAAAGTCGATATCAACGGTATCACCGTTCTCAGCAGCGCCCTCACGGGTCAGCAGACGGCCGTTGCGGTCCTGCATGCGCTTCATTTCGGCATCAACATCTGCCTCGTTGACATTCTTGGCTTCTTTGGTCACAGTTAAACCGGCATACTCGCCCAGTTCAACTTCGGGCTTGACAGCAACCTTGACCTTCAGCACAACGCCGTCAGCCTCAGACATGGAAACGACCTCGGGATCGGGGCGGCCGACAACATCGATCTTTGCTTCCTTCACAGCGGCCTCATAAGCCTCCGGGAACAGATCATTGACAGCGTCATAATGGAAAATGTCAGAACCGTACATCTTCTCGATCATATGACGGGGAGCCTTGCCCTTGCGGAAGCCGGGAATGGCATATTTTTTGCCTTCGCGCTTGAACGCATTGTTCACAGCGGCCTTGAAGGTCTCAGCGTCGATAGAGAACTGCAATTCTACCATGCTCTTTTCGAGCTTTTCACAGGAAATCAGATTCATTTGAAAATCCTCCAAACATAGAAATACAATGTATTATATCATGTACCGGCAAAGAATACCAGCCCATTTTGAAATAAAATTCCCCTTACAGGCAAAAAAATTGAAAAAAGCTGTAAACAAATGCTTTAATCACAGATTTTATAAGGGCAAAAATGCAAACCGTCCGCCGAAACCAGCTTGTAGCGGATACCATCCACTTCGCGCTGGATAGCCCCGCGGATGGACTTTCCGTGCAGGTGGCCGTAATAACATTGCTGCACGCCAAACTCATGCAGGATATCCACCAACGGCTGTGCGCACCCGCCGGGATAAACTGGCGGGTAATGCAGAAATGCAATTTTCTGTGCGCTCCCCCCTGCCTGCAGCGACATGCGCAGGCGGCCGGCTTCGCGCGCCATGATCTTGGCATCTTGGGCGTTGGTATCGTCAAACGGCCAGCCGCGGGTGCCGCACAAGGCATAATCTCCCACCATGCAGGCATTGTTATGCAGGATGTGCATGGTATCAAAGCCGTTTTCTGTCAGGTAGCGCTCCATCTTGCGGGCTGTCGTCCACCAATAATCATGGTTGCCTTTCAGCAGCCATTTTTGACCCGGCAGGTTTTGGATAAACGCAAAGTCGGTTTTGGTGTCCTCCAGCTTCATGGCCCAGCTGGTATCCCCCGCCAGAATGACTGTATCCTGCGGGGAGATCAGCGTGCGCCAGTTTGCTTCCAACTTGGGCAGATAGCCTTCCCAGCCTTCAAAAACATCCATCGGCTTATCCCCGCCGAGAGAAAGGTGAAGATCACCAACCACAAAAATTGCCATATGCACCCCCGGCAGTATATTCTGGTGTATTCTGCCCATACTGATAAAGCACGCAAAAGCAAACGCTTTTGTGCCTTACCAAGAAAGGAGAAGCACCATGATGGAAGAAAACGTAATCAACGGAATTTGCTGTGATGTAGAAAACTGTGTGTACAACAACGGCTCCTGCTGCTGCACAGCGCATGAGATTCACGTGAACCACCGCGCCAACAACGGCACAGAAACAATGTGCGAAACCTTCAGCGAAGTATAACCACAGTTTACCGGCGGCTGCCGGGCTGCGTTTGCGGGCCTGGCAGTGCTTACTTAATGCGTGTAATGCACGCCCCTAATGCCGCTTATTTCAGCGCGGCATCCCGGATGGCGGCAGGCTCAATGACGGTATTGAACCGCACCGGCAGGGTGTTCAGCACGCTGAGGGAAGCCGGAACCGGGCAGCCGGTTTTGACATTCAGAGCAGCCATGGCGGCAAAGTCGCTTTCCGGGGCAGTTTCACCCAGCGCGGCCAGCACATCGCGCGGGAACTTGTACGGGCTGGCGGTGGAAAGCACCACCATAGGCGCCGCGCTGCGCACCGTCTCAGCTACGCAGAACGCAACGGCGGTGTGGGTATCGCAGAGATAATTGTCCTGCTCAAAGCGGGCATTGATCTCTGCAGCGCCAGCTGTATCATCAGCACAGCCGCAGGCAAAAGATGCCTGAATGCGGGCCAGGGTCTCGGCATCGACGGTGTACATACCGGTCTTTGCCAGGTCAGCCATCCAGCCTGCCACTTTGGCGCTGCTGCCGCTGACATGGTACAGAAGGCGCTCCAGGTTGCTGGAGATCAGGATATCCATGGACGGCGAAGTCGTCTTGTAGAAGGTGCGGCGGGCATCATAGGTACCGGTCTTGATGAAGTCGGTCAGGACGTTATTCTTGTTGGAAGCGCAAACCAGCTTGCCCACAGGCAGGCCCATCTGCTTGGCATAATAACCGGCCAGGATATCGCCAAAGTTTCCGGTCGGCACGCAGAAGTCCACCGGCCGTCCCCAGGCAACATTGCCCTGCTCCACCAGGCGGAAGTAGGCATAGAAGTAGTACACGATCTGCGGCACCAGGCGACCCCAGTTGATGGAGTTTGCGCTGGACAGGCAGATATTGCGCTTTTCCAGTTCTTCAGCAACCGAAGCATCGCCAAACACGCGTTTCACGCCGGTCTGGGCATCGTCAAAGTTGCCGTTCACGGCATAGACGGATACGTTATCTCCTGCCTGGGTGGCCATCTGCAGGCGTTGGATTTCGCTGGTACCGGCATCGGGATAGAACACTTCGATCTCAATGCCCGGCAGGCCTGCATAACCAGCCAGTGCAGCCTTGCCGGTATCGCCGGAGGTTGCCACCAGAATGCGGGTCGTTTCGGTGCGGCCCAGGTTTTTTTTGGCCTGAACCAGCAGTTTGGGCATCAGCTGGAGCGCATAGTCCTTGAAGGCGCAGGTCGGGCCATGCCACAATTCCAGCGAGTACAGGCCATCGTGAACCTTCTGGACATAACCCGCCTTACCGGCAAAGGCATCTCCATAAGTTGCAGCGGCAGCTTCACCCAGGAAAGCCGGGTCATAATCTGTCAAAAAGCCAGCCAGAACTTTCTGGGCAAGCTCCGGGTAGCTGAGGGATTTCCAATCTTCCAGCTCTGCCTTGGGGAACGCGGTGGGAACGAACAGGCCGCCGTCTGGTGCCAAACCGCGGAGAATGGCCTCCGACGAAGAAACGATGGTGTTGGGATCGCGTGTGCTTTGGAACTGCATAATCAAACCCCCTATATATTTTTCATCTCTATCAAACCTTTCCGCACAGAAAGGCCTGTTTTTTCTGGCACAGCAAAAATAGGCTGCACATCCTGTTTTGCTGTATCCCAAACAGCTCAAAATAGGCCCCGCATCATTCGCTGGCAAAAGCATCCCGGATGCAGTGGACCTGCCAGCCGGAACCAGCAGGCAGAACTTCCACCACATCAAAACGGATGTTGGCATCAGCATACGGGCTTTGCTGAAGATACTGGCCCGCCACGGCAATCAGACGTTGCTGTTTATAATAGTCCACCGCTTCGGCCGGGGCGGCGTGCTGGGCACTGGTACGGGTCTTGACCTCGGCAAATACAATGGTGTCTGCTTTATATAAGATCAAGTCCAGCTCCCCCATGCGGGTGCGGTAGTTATGGTTCAGCAGCAGGTAGCCCTGCCGGATATAATATTTGGCGGCAACAGCCTCTCCCATGTGACCCAAGTCAGCGCGGTTCATGGCCAGTAGCCCTGCTTTTTCAAGAAGCTGCGGCGGTAAAAATCCTGAATGCCATATTGTTCAATCAGCTCATAATGGAGCTTGGTGGGATAACCTTTATGTTTGGCCAGCTGGTACTGCGGATACTGTTTATCCAGCTCCAGCATGTACCGGTCACGGCTGACTTTGGCCAGAATGGAAGCCGCCGCAATACTGGCGCTGTTGGCGTCACCCTTGACGACAGCCTCGGCAGGCTGGGCCAGATTGGGTGGGCAGCGGTTGCCATCCACCAGAACATAGTCCGGCGTAACGGCCAAACCGGCCACCGCCTGCTCCATGCCGTCCATGGTAGCCCACAGGATGTTGCGCTCGTCAATTTCCTGCGGGGAGATAAAAACGATCTGGTAGCACAGAGCGCGGGCAATGATCTCGTCAAACAAGGCTTCGCGGCGCTTCTCGCTGAGCTTTTTGGAGTCGTTGACTCCTTCAATGGGGTCATCCGGGTTCAGAATGACGGCGGCTACGCAGACCGGCCCGCACAGGGGGCCGCGTCCAGCTTCGTCCACGCCGCAGATGTTGCCATGCTCGGCGCGTTTGGCTGCGTCAAACGTATACAACGCGGGGTTACTGCTCGTCCTCATCGGCATCATCGCCCTCCCAGTCTGTCACTTCTGCGCGCTGCGGCGGGCGTTCCAGCGAGATACGGCCCCACTTGCTGGCGCGGAATTCCCCGACCAGCATTTTGGCGGCACGCTCGGTGTCAACCTCGCCGCCGGAAATCAGCATACCGCGCTTGGCACCGATGGCCTGCAAAAGGTCATATGGCGGCAGAGCCAAAGCCTGCTCATCCAGCTTGTAGCGCTCCATCAGGCGCTGCGGATAGATGGCCCGCACGCCGGACAGCAAACCACAGGCAAGCTCCTCGATATCCAGGATATCATCTTTGATGGAACCGATGAACGCCAGATTGGTGGCGGTTTCCAGACTGTCAAACTTTTTCCAAAGCACGCCGGGCATGTCCATCAGGTCGTAATCATCCACGGTGATCCACTGTTTGCCGCGGGTAACGCCGGGTTTGTTGGCCGCTTTGGCGCGGGCAGCACCGGCAAAGGAATTGATGAAGGTGGATTTGCCCACATTGGGAATGCCCACCACCATCACACGGATGCGGGCACCGATCATGCCTTTTTTGCGGCGGCGCTCCATCAGGGCGGAAAGTTCTTTTTCAATGGGGACTTTGACTGCACCTGCCTTGCCGCTTTGTTTGGAGTTCATGGGCAGGCAGCCAGCCCCGGCGCTTTTGAAGTAAGCCAGCCACTGGGCAGTGATATCCGGGTCCGCCAGGTCGGCTTTATTCATAATATACAGGTGCGGCTTGTCGGAGGTGATGCGTTCAATTTCCGGGTTCAGGCTGGAAAGCGGGATGCGCGCATCCAGAATTTGTAAAACACAATCCACGTTGCGGATCTCGGTTTCCATCAGGCGCAGGGTTTTGGCCATATGGCCGGGGAACCATTGGATCGCACGGCGGTTGAAATTCTCATTTCACTATTTAAATTAACTGCTACTATAGATGAATTAGAATGACTAATAACATATCCAAAGCCTTCTAATACTTTATATAACGAGCCCCCTAACATTTCTTCATTAATATTTCCACAATAATCAACTGGAATATATACAGTTTCTAGTGCAATACATTCTCCATCTACAATTCTTTGCCTTGTTATTTTATACAGCTTGTCTAACACAAAAATATCTTGCATATCATCTGGAGTATCTATGATTTCAAAATAAACAACATTAGTTTTTAGTTTTCTACCACTTTGTTTAATCATTTCAGTAAAACTCATCATATCTTTTTGATTTACTTTTTGTTCACATACAAAAGTACCTTTTCCCTTTTTTCTAACTAAGATACCTTCTTGAACTAATTCTCCAATTGCTTGTCTTATTGTCATCCTACTGACTTCATATATTTCACAAAGTTCTCTTTCACTAGCTATACATTCTCCAGCCTTCCAAACTCCACTAGCAATTTTTTTAATTAAATCATTTTTTAATTGATAATATACTGGTATTGGACTATTCTTATCTATCATAATTATCACTCCCAAACTCATTATATTATATATATATATAGTTGTCTATACCAGTTGAAAATATTTTTATTCGCAAATAATACATAATTATTTATTATTTGGAAACAATATTCATATAAATCCTAAGGAGATGGTATTTTGATAGATAAATCTTACTTAAAAAAAGTTCAGTCAAAAAATATTTTAAATAACTATAAACCTAAAAACTTATCTAGTAATTATGCTAATAATTCAACTTTAGATTGTATAGAAAATATGATTGTTAATTCCAATTTAGATGAAAATATACATGATAACAACATTAAATAAATTATAAAGAAAAAAAGTAAGAGCAATATGAACTGCACCCTGTCAAGTTGACAAGGGGCAGTTAAATAAAGTCTTACTTTTTTCTTTATAATTTTATCTATGAGAAAAAACTAATATTTCATCTTTACATTCAACTTTTAGTTTATCTCCAACTTTTATTTCACCTTTAAGCAATTCATCACTTAATTTATCTACTATTTCCCTATTAATTATTCCTCTTAAAGGTCTTGCTCCAAACTCAAGATTCTTATTTTTATTAATAAGAAACTTATTTAAATCCTCTTCATAAATTAAATCAATATTTTTTTCTTTTAACCTACTTATAGTATCATTTAACATTAAATTTACTATTTTTAGTGTATCCTCTTCTTTTAATTGATTAAATACTATTATATCATCTACCCTATTTAAAAATTCTGGCTTAAATGCTACCTTTAATTCTTCTAATACTATATCCTTTATTTTCTCATATTCTGCTTCATTTGCGTTAAAGCTAGTATCAAATCCAACTTTTCTTTGATTTTTTATTTTTTGAGCACCAACATTAGATGTCATAATAACAATAGTATTTTTAAAATCTATAACTTTACCTTTACCATCTGTTAATCTTCCATCCTCCATAATTTGCAATAAGATATTAAATACATCTGGATGTGCCTTTTCAATTTCATCTAATAAAACAACCGAATATGGTTTTCTCCTTACAGCTTCTGATAATTGACCACCTTCTTCATATCCAACATATCCTGGAGGAGCACCAATTAATCTTGAAACAGAATGTTTTTCCATATATTCAGACATATCAATCCTAATTAAATTGCTCATTTTTCCAAACATAACTTCTGCTAACACATTACAAAGTTCTGTTTTTCCAACACCAGTTGGTCCACAAAAAATAAATGTTCCAATTGGCCTATTTGGATTTTTAAGACCAACTCTAGCTCGTTTAACTGCCCTTGTTAATGATTTTATAGCTTCTTCTTGACCAACTATTCTCTTTTTCAATATATCTTCTAAATGTAATAACTTATCTGATTCTTTTTCAGTTAATCTTTCTACTGGTACTTTAGTCCATATTGAAACAACTTTTGCAATATCATCTTCATCAACTATTTGAACTTCTGTACAACTATGTGCTCTCCATTCATTTTTAATCTTTTCAAATTCTTCTTTTAGTTGCTTTTCATTATCTCTTAAATTAGCAGCTTTTTCAAAATCTTGATTTTTAATTGACTCTTCTTTTTCACTAATTATTTTTTCAATATCTAATTCTTTTTTCTTAATCTCAGGTGGAAGAGTTAATCTTGAAATCCTTACTTTTGCCGCTGCTTCATCTATTAAATCTATAGCTTTATCAGGCATATATCTATCACTTATATATCTATCTGATAAATCTACAGCCATATATAATGCACCATCTGTAATCTTAACTTTGTGATGTGATTCATATTTATCTCTTAATCCAAATAAAATATTTACAGTTTCATCTTTAGATGGAGGCTCAACATTAACTGTTTGAAATCTTCTTTCTAATGCAGCATCCTTTTCTATATGCTTTCTGTATTCATCAATTGTTGTTGCCCCTATGCATTTTATTTCCCCTCTTGCTAAAGCAGGCTTCAAAATATTAGAAGCATCTATAGCACCTTCTGCTCCTCCAGCTCCTACTATAGTATGAATTTCATCGATAAAGATTATAATATCATCTTCATTTTTAAGTTCATTCATTACCTTCTTTAATCTTTCCTCAAATTCACCTCTATATTTTGCTCCTGCAATCATAGATGTTATATCTAAAACTAATAATCTCTTATCCCTTAAACTTTCTGGTGCATCTCCTGAAATAATTTTTTGTGCTAATCCTTCAATTATAGCAGTTTTTCCTACACCTGGTTCACCAATTAGACAAGGATTATTTTTTATTCTTCTACACAGTATTTCCAATACCCTTTGAGTTTCTTCCTCTCTGCCAATTACAGGGTCTAATTTTCCCTCCTTGGCACTTTGAGTTAAATCAGTGCTATATTGATCTAATACTGGAGTTTTATTTTGCTTCTTTTCCCTTTGTACTGACTTTTTACTTTCTCTAAGCTCATTTCCAGAAATATATTTATCTAACTCTTGCTTAATAGACGATAAATCAACCTTACTACTTGTTAAAATAGTAAAAGCAACACCTTCTCCTTCATTTATTAATGCAAGTAATATATGCTCAGGATTTATAAAACTATGTCCATACTTTCTTGCTATATCTAAACTATCATCAAAAAGTCTCTTTGCTCTTGGTGTTAATAACATTTCGCCTGTTGAAACTTCGTCATCACCAAAACCTAGATAATCTTCAGTCATCTTTTTTACCTTATCTATAGTAATTCCTTTATTAGTTAAAAGCTGTCCTGCATATCCATTTTCTTTTAATATCCCTAATAAAACATGTTCTGTTCCAATATAACCGTGCTTAAAACTTTGAGACTCTTGTTGTGCTTCTACTAATACAACTTGCGCTCTTTCTGTAAACCTCCCAAAAATCACAGTGTCACCTCCAAATATAATCAAATATAGATTAAATATAACTTGTTATTATATTCTGCAAATATGACCCAACCCTTTATCACTACTTGTTTTATCATCTACTATAATTATTATGATAAAATAACCATTATAATACCCTTAAGTATTTCTGCCCTTAGCTTATTTTTATCTTCTGCATTTGATAATGTTCTATCGTTAATTGATATTTTTACAATTTCAAGCTCTCTTTTAGTTATTAAATTAGTTTCATATAAATGCTCTAATAATAATAAAGCTGCACTATAGGTTAAACTTTCTCCAATAGCTTTATTTATTGCCTCTACTTGTTTTTCTTTATTATTATATTCTATTCTTTTGATTATTATATAACCGCCGCCACCTCTTCTACTTTCAATCATATATCCCTTTTCAGAAGTAAATCTAGTTGTTAATACATAATTAATTTGAGATGGAGCACAATTAAATTTATCTGCTAATTCATTTCTTTGAATAATTACCTCCTTATCCTTTTTATCTTCTATCATGTCATTTATAAACTGTGCTATTATATCTGAAATTCTTGCCACAATTTCACCTTCCTAAACATACTTTGACCTTATTTGACTTTAATTATATATAAAAATTTTTTTTATGTCTATTCTATAATTTAATTATTTGGGGCTATATTATTAGAGATTTATTAAAATAGGTACAACTTATTATTATTTTTAATTTTTTTAACTATTTTATTTATAATATTATCTAAATCATATTTTTGATATAAATTATTTTTCTCCATAAAAAAAAGAGTCATCATAATATGACGACTCTTTTCATTGGAATTAAGCTTCAGCTGGAGCTCCTACTGGACAAACATTTGCACAGTTTCCACAATCGATACAAGTATCTGCATCAATAACGAATTGAGTATCTCCTTGGCTTATAGCGTTAACTGGACATTCTGCAGCGCAAGCTCCACAGTTAACACAAGAATCATTGATTGCGTATGCCATTAAAAAACACCTCCCCATTACTTATTAATAACATAACTATTTTATCATACATACTTTTCTTTTTAAAGGCAAAGTTAAATTTATACTATTTTCTATAATTTATATACTAAATAACCATATAACCAGCCATTTCAATAGCATTAATTATTTCATCTATAGAAACGCTCAATTTATCATACACTAAATGTACCTCTTTTTTATTTAAATTAATTTCACATGCTAGAACCCCTTCGTAATCACTTACTATACTTCTGATTTTTAAGATATCTGCATGACTAGTTAAATTAGAAATTCTAACTAGCTCTTTCATTAATTATCCTCCTTAGTTACCCTTAATCAAATTCTTAATTAACTTTCTATCTTCTTCAGATTCTACTTCTAATTTTATATCATCATCATCAACTGAATCCTCATAATGACCTTTAATAAGTTCAATAGTATCAATTTTAAACTCTTCTAATATTTCTTCTTCGCCCTTTTTAAGCTTAACCTTAACACTTTCTTTAACAATATTATTTGAAAATACTTCTCCTGTGCCTTCACTTGTCTTTACTATCGAACCAACTTTAGGCATTCTTTTTCTAATATCTTCATAAGTACTTTGTTCATAATTTAAACAACACATAAGTCTTCCACAAATCCCTGATATTTTAGTTGGATTAAGTGATAAGTTTTGCTCTTTTGCCATCTTTATTGAAACAGATGCAAAGTCTCCTAAAAAGCTAGAACAACACATTGGTCTACCACAAGGCCCAAGACCACCTAACATCTTAGCTTCATCTCTAACTCCTATTTGTCTAAGCTCTATACGAGTTTTAAATATTGTTGCTAAATCCTTAACTAATTCTCTAAAGTCAACTCTTCCATCTGCTGTGAAATAAAATATAACTTTATTATTATCGAAAGTATATTCTACATCTATAAGTTTCATGGTTAATCCATGTTCTTGAATTTTCTTTAAACATATATTAAATGCATCTTTTTCTTTATCTTTATTTTTAAAATGTCTATCTATATCTTCTTCAGTTGCTATTCTTAATACACTCTTAAGTGGTGCAACTATATCATTTTCATTTATTTCTTTTATTCCTATTACACATTCTCCAAATTCAATACCTCTAGCGGTTTCAACTACTACATATGTATCCTTTTGTATATTCATATCTGCTGGATCAAAGTAATATATTTTTCCAGCCTTTTTAAATCTAACTCCTACAACCTTTATCATAATTAACCCTCCATGAAGCCCATTAACATTACTCGTAGTGTCATTACCCAACTAACATTACTTTTAATATTTTTACGTGCTTCTTCTATTGTCTTTATCATATTATTTAACTTTCTAAATGACATTTCTTTAGTAAGTTCTCTTATATCATCAAGTTTATCACCATTTATGATAAATTCCTCATTTTCAACTTCCTTATCTATTAAAATATCTCTAATAAAAGAGCCAAATATATTTAATACTTCTTCTTTATTATCTTTTAAAGTACTTAGAGCTTCTTCTTGTTGTAGTACAATTTCTACATCATTTTTATTTAAGCTCTTAATTAATTCAATAACTTTATTTCTTAATTCCCTTAAGTTTTCATCATTAAAATATCTATCTATTCTTCCTGGTATTCCTTCACTAAAAGCTATTGCAGATCTTATATCACTTTCATTATAATCAAAGCCCTTAATTTTTATATATTCATATAATTCATTCTTGGTTAATGGTGTTAATTTATATATTTCACACCTAGATTTTATTGTATCTAAAATTAACTCTAAACTTTCACACAATATTATTATGTGAACTCCTATTGGTGGTTCTTCTATGGTTTTTAAAAGTGCATTTTGAGCTTGAATAGTAAGCTTATTTCCTTCATGAATAATTATCACTTTTCTATCACCTTCAAAAGGCTTTTTAGAAACTTCTTCAATTATATCTCTAACCTCATCTACTCCAAAAGATGCCTTACTACTCTTATAATTGATTATATCTACATATTCTCTCTCTAAATCTCCATTTAAAATAAGCTTAGCTAAAATATTAGCTAATTTACTTTTTCCAATTCCATCTTCTCCTGCAATGAGGTGTGCATGAGAAAGTGTATTTTTTAAACATCTATCCTTAAAATTATTAATTAAATCACTATATCCTATAAAGTTTCTCATACATTCACCTCCTAATCAACTTAATTAAACTTTATAAAATTGATCAACATCTAAAACAAATACTGTAGCTCCACCCACTTCTACTTCAATTGGATAAGGCATATACATTCCTGATCCACTGCCAATTGTACTTGGTGTTGGTGTAGATACCATTTCTTTTCTTTTTTTACAAACATCCTCAATGACTTTAACAACATCCTTTACTACTTTTTCTTCAACACCAATCATTAAAGTAGTATTCCCTGATTTTAAAAAACCTCCTGTAGTTGCTAATTTAGTTACCCTATAATTTTTATCTGTAAGCTCTTCAATTAAATCTATAGCATCATCATCTTGTACTATAGCTAAAACTAGTTTCATACCATATACCTCCACTCTTATACTAATAAATTCTTCTTATATATTTTATCATAAATATATAAGAATTTACTAAATTTTCTCTTCAAATAATGTATTATATGAATTTTTATTTTCATTTTCTACTATTATCTATATCAAATCATTAATACTAATACAAAGTTTGTAATAAAGATAAAAGGATTGTTAGAAACAAAGAACTTTCCTTATAAATAATCCCTTCTTTTAAACAACCCATCTTAAATTTATATATATTTTTTTACTTTTTCATAAATTTCATCATTAATTTCTTCTATGCTTCTAAGCTTAGAATTCTTACAACACTTGATAACATCCCAATTGTATTTTTCTGCAATATATAAAGAATTATTATATGAATTTATCAAATATTCCTTATTACTTTCATGAATATCTTTTGCTTCTTCTCCTGTAAACTTATTAGCTCTATTTCTCATAAGCTCTTGACTTACTTCTGGATCAACATCTAAGAATATAACATGATCTGGTTTTGGAATTTGATAAATATTAAACTCTAAATCATATAACCATTCAATAAATTTCTCTTTTTCTTCACCATTTAGTTTAGCGGCTTGATGTACCATATTTGAGGTAGTATATCTATCACTTATAATAATTCCACCATTCTCATAAAAATCACCCCATTTAGTCTTATAAGACGCATATCTATCAGCTGCATAAAAAGTTGATGAGATATATGGACTAACATCATTTGGATCTTTTCCAAAATCTCCATTTAAGTACATCTTAACTAGAGCTGATGAATCACTCGCATAATCAGGGAAAGTTATTTTTAAACACTCTTTTCCTTCACTTATTAATCTTTCATATAATCTTTGTGACTGAGTAGCCTTTCCACTTGCATCTGAACCTGATTCAATAATTATTAATTTACCTTTACCCATCCTTCTCATCCTTTCGATCATCTTAAGTTCTATTTAACTTATTTATTTTTTATTATCTTATTTGTAATAGACTTCTTTATCTTATTTTTTATTACTTCATATTCATCGCTATTAATATCTATCATATTCATTTTTTCAAGACATCTATCACAAATAAAATTATTCATTATTTGAATTCCATTTCCAACACATTCATTCTCACATATTATACAATATTTTTCTGTATCTCTCCATATATCCTTACTACTAATATCCATAAAATTAACCCTCCCTTTTTTATTAAGTCTTGCCCTTGTATTTAATCTCTATACCTAATTTCTTATTATTACTATAAATATTTTAAATATAGATTATTTAGATAATTATTGTAGATAAAAGAAAAAGCTGAAAATGCGTCCTAGTTAACAATAGATGTTTTTGTCTATGTTTTAGGGCGCATTTAAAATATATAATTTAATAATTTATTTATGGCTAAGTGTTAATATTTTCTTGAAAGAATATAATAAGTAATCAGATATATAATAGACTGAGCTGCCATAATTGTGCAAACGAACTCATAGAGTGAGTTGCCAATTATCATTAATGTGATTGCTGCAGCGGCTTCAGCGATTAACGTAAGCATAAGCGTAAGGTACCCGCTCTTATGAGCAATCATTACGTATCTTTCTTCATTTTGATTTATTTCAAGTTTTTTGCGTTTTTCAGGATTACTTAATATAATTGCGTATTGAATCACTTTCAGTATTGATACAGCTGTTAGAGCTGCGCCAAAACCGACTATAGTATTGCCGTCGCGGACTATTCCTGTTATAAACAGTGAGATTCCGATAATACCAACAACTATTAAATAGATTATTTTATTTTTTATTGCTTTCATAGTTATTCCCCCTCATATAAGAATATATCTTCTATTTTAACTTTAAAAAAATCCGCAAGTCTAAATGCCAAAAAAATCGATGGATTATACCGCCCGTTTTCAAGCGAACATATTGTCTGACGGGACACCCTTACAGCGTCAGCCAATTCTTCCTGACTTATGCCGTTTTCTTTTCTGAGCGTCTCAAGAGTGTTTTTCATTCTATCCCTCCTTTATAAAAAGTAAAGCTAGCTTTCCATCTCTCTATTTGTATTATACAACCATTATTAAAAAATGTCAAGTACATTTTACATTTTTATTTTACAATTTTTTTATCCGCGGTATCGTTTAGAGGTGTCGCAAAATAGTGAAAACAGCGCAGTTTCTAGGACTTAAAACTGTCAACATATGTCGGTGTTGTCGTTTTTTACAATAATCAAACAGTTAAATATACCGTTTTATTACTTTTGTTACAACATCGTAATATTTTTTTAGAAAGTTTGAAAATTTCTATTTACAAATTTTATTTTCATGGTATAATAGAGTTATTATTTATAGTAGATAATTGCGAGTTCTTATAAACAACAGAGGAGGAAATGAAGTGTTCCAGTTTGATACAGAAGCTACAAACCCCGCCAAAATAAAAGTTATTGGTGTCGGCGGCGGTGGTAATAACGCTGTTAATAGAATGGTTGAGGCCGACGTTAAATGTGTTGAATTCGTCGCCGTGAATACGGATAAGCAGGACTTAACTCTGTCGCAGGCGTCACAGAAAATACAGATTGGCGAAAAGATAACAAAAGGTCTTGGCGCTGGCGCGGTTCCTGAGGTTGGTCAGAAGGCCGCTGAAGAAAGCGTTGAGGATATAAAGAAAGCAGTTCAAGGGGCTGACATGGTATTTGTTACAGCCGGAATGGGCGGAGGTACCGGTACGGGTGCTGCTCCTATCGTGGCAAAGATTGCTAAAGATGAGGGCATTTTGACAGTTGGTATAGTAACAAAGCCTTTCTGGTTTGAGGGAAAGAAAAGGCAGCAGAATAGTGATATTGGTATTACCAATCTTATGCATGCTGTTGATACTCTTGTTGTTATACCAAATGATAAGCTGCTTGAAGTTGCTGAGAACAGAACTCCTCTAACCGAGTCGTTTAAAATGGCTGATGATATTTTGAGACAAGGCGTTCAGGGTATATCTGATTTGATTTCAAGGCCGGGGCTTATCAGTCTTGACTTTGCTGATATCAAGACAATAATGAAGGATACAGGTTTCGCACATATGGGTATCGGACGAGCTTCCGGTGAAAACAGAGCGGAAGAAGCCGCTAAGAAAGCTATACATAGTCCGTTGCTTGAAACAACTATAGAAGGCGCTAAGGGCGTTATATTAAACGTTACAGGCGGACCGGATCTTGGAATTTTGGAAGTTAAGACGGCTGCTGAACTGGTTGAAGAGGCTGCTGATTCTGATGCTAATATCATTATCGGTGCTATTATAGATGAAAACTTAGGCGATGAACTTGTTATCACAGTTATCGCAACAGGATTTAAGGGGAATGTTCCAGGTCAGCCGGAGAAAGAGGAAGAAACCAATCCGTTTTCAAGCTTTTTAAATGGAATGGGGAATTTGAGCAGCACACAGAGTGCTCCGTCATATAATCAGGCTCCGCCACAGCCGGCGCCTAGTTATACGCCGCCTAGTCCGACATTTGAACCGGCGCCGTCATCCAATTTATTCAGCAAGGTTGGCGAAGACGACGGGATAGATGTTCCGGTATTTTTACGCAGAAAAGATAAATAGATATATGAATTTATACAGCCGCAGGCATTTTGTCTGTGGCTGTTTTTATATAAAAATAAATAATTGCGATAGTTATACGCTGTATTTTGAAACCATTTGAATAAAAGAATTGGCTGATGGAGAATTTAAAACAATAAAGAAATATATATTGTTTATTAGGATTATGAAAGTTTGA
>OLPU01001497.1_pt1 | contig 17315 bp, 18 predicted proteins | sample 1673111 | NCBI WGS metagenome assembly OLPU01 (sample SAMEA3136755, study PRJEB25190) | human gut metagenome | reverse complement strand
TGGTACTGCACGGGGGACTGTGTGGAAGAGTAGAACGTTGCCAGGTAATTCAAGGTACTTAGTATAAAACTAAGTACCTTTTTGTTATATTAAATTATAGTTAATATTAAAAAAGATACTTAATTTAAATTAAGTACCTCTTATATAAAAATATAGTTAATCAATTGATTATATTTAGAAATAAGGATTTAATTATTTTTAACATATTAATTTATATATTAAGAATTTTTGCCTTTTATCAATAATACTTAAATTTGGAATATTAATTTCTTGGGATAATATAAAACCAGTATAATTTTCTAAGTAATATATATACTCTTCAGAAGGATAATATAAAATTAAATCTATTTCTCTTGGAAAGCTTTCAACAGATAAAAGAATATTTTTAATTACTTTCATAAATAATTGAACAGAAAATGGGTTGAAAAAGTAAAACTTATTATCACTATTAGATATTTGATATTCTTCTGCAAATGTATTTATAAATTCAATTTTATCTCTAGATTTATTATGATGTTTAAGATAACTTTTTTTATTATTAATACAAATTTCAAAGTAATTATTGTTCATTTCGATACCTGTTACTTTTGAATTATAATAATAATTTATATAAAAAGGTAAGCGGCCTTTACCACAACCAAAATCAACAACAGAATCTTTATCATTAACACAATATTCTTTAAATAATGTTTCTAAGGCTAGATAGGAAGTAGCCTCATATCGATTATAATGATGGGATTCATAAAATCCTTGTTGCTCTCCAGTAGTTTTAATATTAAATAATTTTTCATAGTACAAATCTTCCATAAGATGTCCTTCCTTTTAATAAAAAATATAGAGCGTTTCCGTAAATATAATAAAGTACAAATATTATAAAATATTTGTAATAAATACGTATAGAAATACTAAATTCAATTAATTATAATAAATATAAAAGAAAAAGTCCAAAAAAAGAGAATAATTTAATATAAGTGTTTATTAATGTTCGTTATTAGTATATACTATTAATGATTGGAATTTTATAAATATTTGATGGAAGACATATCAAATTATGTATATTATTAAATTTGAATCTTTGAAATAAAAATGTAAAGGGGAAAGTTTGATGACAGAATTAAGACATGAATTAGGATTAATTGCACTAGAAAGTTGCAAAGAACTTGGAAAAGCTGTTGATAAATTTATTCAAGAAAAGAGAAATACTAGTGAGTCATTCCTAATACCAATCAATGAGATAAGATTTTCTAACGGAGAAGGAAAAGTAAAGATTTCAGAAAGTGTTAGAGGAAAGGATATATATATATTATGTGATATTGGCAATTACAGTTGTACATATAAAATGTTTGGATTTATTAACCATAAAGGTCCAGATGAACATTTCCAAGACATAAAAAGAACAGTTTCTGCAATAAGAGGTAAGGCTGCAAAGATTACAGTAATAATGCCACTTTTATATGAATCAAGACAACATAGACGCAAGGGAAGAGAGTCTCTAGACTGTGCTTTAGCGCTTCAAGAATTAGAAAGATTAGGAGTACATGAAGTATTAACATTTGATGTACATGATCCTAACGTACAAAATGCAATTCCACTTTTATCTTTTGAAAACTTTTATCCAACATACGATATAGTTAAATCACTTATTAAAAATGAAGAAACTTTAGAACTGAATAAAGACAAGCTTATAGTTATAAGTCCAGATACAGGTGCAATGGATAGAGCAATTTATTATTCAAGTGTTTTAGGTGTAGATGTAGGTTTATTCTATAAGAGAAGAGATCATTCAACAATAGTAAACGGTAAGAATCCTATTGTTCAACATGAGTATATGGGAAGAGATGTTGAAGGAAAAGATGTATTAATAGTAGATGATATGATAGCATCTGGAGAATCTGTTCTTGATATAGCTATGGAATTAAAAGAAAGAAAAGCAAGAAATGTTTATGTAGCTACTACATTTGCTTTCTTTACAGAAGGACTAGAAAAGTTTAATAGATTCTATGAAGATGGAATTATTTCAAGAGTTTATTCAACTAATTTAACATATATTTCTGATGAATTAAAGTCTGCAAAATGGTATAAGCCTGTTGATATGTCAGAATTAGTAGCAAAAATAATTAATAAGTTGAATTATGATAAATCTATTGCTTCTTATATGGACGCAACAAGAGTTATACGTGACTTATTAGAAGAATAAAAGTATAATATATTATAGCACTTGTGAATTTGTAGAAGTTTGCGGTGCTATAATATTTTTTTGAGAGGAGAATATATGGGGAAAAAAAATATTGATGATTTAAAGCAAGAAGATAGGCTTAAAAAAAATACTATCCCAAATAATAATATTAATAATGTTACTTTAATTAATAGAGTGATATTTGGTACTACAAGTAAAATTGATATTTCTTCTAATTTAGTTAGCTCAGGGGTTGGAGGATATGGATTAAATATTATATAAATATTTTTAAAGGTGGAGAGATAATGATAAAGGCATTTCATTCTAATTGGACTACCCCTTTCTTTAAAATGAATCCAAATAAAGAATATTATATAGAAGATTTTGAAATTTTAACTACTATAATATCAGCATTAAAGTGGAGAGAAAAGAATGGTAGTATAAAGATGGTTACAGATGAAATTGGTGCTAATTATTATAGAAGGTTAGGCATTGATAGTATATGGGACTTAGGAATTGATATATCATTAGAAGGAATAAACAATAATATTGATAGCAATTTATTTTGGGCAGCAGGGAAAATATATGCATTAAAAAATCAAGAAGCTCCTTGTGTAATGATTGATACTGATTTTATTGTGTGGAATAAAGTTGAGGACTTACTATTAAAATCGGAGATAAGTGTAATTCATAAGGAAGAAATTAATCCATGTGTTTATCCTAGTAAAGAACACTTTATTATGAAAAAAGGTTATTTATTTGATAAGAAGTGGAGTTGGACTGTATTACCAAGCAATACGGCATTTGTTTATATTGGTGATAATAAATTTAAAGAATATTATACAACTGAATCAATTAAATTTATGGAAAATTTATTGGATAGTGATGATAGAATAGTTAATATGGTCTTTGCAGAACAAAGGTTAATATCTATGTGTGCAGAAAGAAAAAATATAAAAATTAATGAAATAATGGCTTTAGAAAATTTATTTAGTGAAAATCAAAAACTTTTTACACATACATGGGGATATAAAAAAGAAATGAAGAGTGACTTTAATAAACGACGAGACTTCTGTATAAGATGTATTAATAGAATTCTTAGCGACTATCCACAGTATAAGGATATGTTAATGAATATTAAGTCTTTAGAAATTTATTTTAACGAAATCAATAAATAGAAATTAATTGTAATATAATTTGAAAAATTGCATAAAAATATAAATGAGGGATATATTTATGATTTAAAGTATATGCCTTTTTTTTAATATAAAAAGTTTTCAGATAAAAAAGAATAATTAAACTTTTAGGTTATTTAGGATTTTTAGTGGTATTATATTTATATACAGAAGCAATATAAAAGGAGCGTGGGAATAATGAAAACATTAGTAATTAATTGCGGTAGTTCATCTTTAAAATATCAATTAATAGATATGGCGACAGAAGATTGCATGGTTCAAGGATTAGTAGAAAGAATAGGGATTGAAGGATCTATATTAACTCAAAAAGTTGAGGGAAAAGATAAATATGTAATAAATTCAGATATTAAAGATCATAAAGAAGCAATAAGACTAGTTTTAGAAGCTTTAGTTGATCCAGTTCATGGTGTTATTAAATCTATGGATGAAATATCAGCAGTAGGACATAGAGTTGTTCATGGAGGAGAAAAGTATTCTGATTCAGTACTAATTAATGATGAAGTATTACAATCAATAAAGGATTGCATAGTATTAGCACCTTTACATAATCCACCAAATGTAATTGGAATAGAAGCTTGTAAAGAGTTAATGCCAAATACACCAATGGTAGCAGTATTTGATACAGCATTCCATCAAACAATGCCAAAGCACGCATATATTTGTCCTTTACCATATGAATTATATGAAAAGTATGGTGTAAGAAAATATGGATTCCATGGAACATCACATAAATATGTTTCTAATAAGGTTGTAGAAGCAATGGGTAAGGATATTAGGGACTTAAAAATAATTACTTGTCACTTAGGAAATGGATGTTCTTTAGCAGCTGTTAAAAATGGAAAATCTATTGATACATCTATGGGCTTTACACCACTTGCTGGAGTAATGATGGGAACAAGATCAGGAAGTATCGATCCTTCTGTTATCAGTTTCTTAATTGAACAACATGGATATACTATTGAAGAAATTGATGAATTATTAAATAAAAAATCAGGCTTTATTTTAAGTAAAGACCATTATCTTGGAACTGATCTTAAAAAAGTTTTAATTAATAAAATATTTATAGATTTTTTATATTTATAGACTTAAGTCTGTTACATAAAGAGAGTAATAAATTAATACATATGATAAATTCTTTTAAGTATACCTCGTATAATATAAAAATCATATACTAAATATATTTATTATGAAATGTTAAATAAATTTAATTAAAAAGGATGAGGCTAAACATAATAAAATCAACAATATGAAAATAAGAACAGGATATTTTAGTATAAATACCAAGGACTTAAAATAAACCATATAAAAGAACATATGTGTAAGCCACATATTAGTAGAATGACTGCTCAAATAATACAATAACTTATTTAAAAAATTTGACTTATCAATAAGATTAAATAAAACTATAAAAGTAATTCCAGTAAATACTGCCACAAAAAGAGTTTGTACAAATCCATGACAAACTATCATAAATAGAATTCCCAATATACATAAAATGTTTTTAAACTTTATATTATTAACTTTAGTATAAATAAAAGAATAAATTTTCTTATCAGCAAATATAGCACCTACTACAAATGGAAATAAAGAAGTACCTAATAAGGCAGTTTGTGTAATAGCCCAATTTAAAACTGGATTTGTAAATGTTATTACTACTTTGATTCTTTGAACATAACATATACAATAGATTGCAAATACCATTAAAGTTATTAGTACATTATTATATCTTTGAACGACCTTATTTATAAATTTAGACAATACAACCAATATAATATACGTTGTTAAAAACCACCAAGCTCCATTATAGCTAACAGATATTGCCGTAACATTTAAAAAAATGTTTTTATATTACCAGGATAAGTGGCAGAATTTCCAGTTAAATAGCCTAATAAAACTACAAATAATAAAATTATAATCTAGAAGTTAATATATAACTTTAGAATTCTTTTGGCATTTCTTTTGTTATATTCATCTGGGTTATTTTTATATGTACACATAAGTCCATAGCCACTGCAAAAACAGTAAATTGCTACACAACAGTCTCCGAACAAGGCTAGATAATAAACTAGTGGAATACCTTTGATCATGGATTAGTGGTGTGAATAAGCCTTGATAATCTTTTGTGCAGAATAAGTGTAGAAGTAGCATGAATAGTATGGCTACTCCTTTTGTTATCGATACTTGTTTTTTTGTTAATTCCATAAAATTTCCCTCCGTATTTATATGAATTTATCATAATAATATTATACATTTTAATGGTTGTAAATGCCATATTATGTAGAGTTATAGATGTTCCCCATACAAAATATTGAGATTAGTCAAAAAACAGATTATAATTTTATTAACTAAAAATAAATATACAGGGGAGTAAAAACAAATGAAGAAAAAATTAATTATTTTAATGGCACTTATTCTAGGAATAATGGTTGTAGGCTGTAACAAAGTAGAAACAAGTGAGCAGTCAGAGGGTATAAGTCAAGAATACAAAGATGCTATGTCAAAGGGAAAATCCAATGTTATAGAGGAGGAATATGACAAAGCCATTGATTATTTTAAATTGGCGTTGGAGTCTAAAAAAGATGATGCAGAGGCTAAAAATTTAATAAAGCAGCTGAATTTATTAGTAGAAGCTGAAGATTCGGAAGAACATGGAGCATATTTCTTTCAGATAGAAAAAATAGATAAGATTAATGACATCAAAACTGAAACTGATGTAGTTAAAGATAAGGCTAATGAGTATAAAAAAACAGTATTAAAAAATATAGATGATTCGATTGATTCTTTTGAAGAGTAAATCAATGATGGTAAGTATGAGAGTGCGCAAAAGGATCTTGAGGATACTATAGAAGAATGTAAAAAAAGTGATAGTCTTAATGAACAGCTGGATAGATGTAATGAGCTTTTGAAGACTTATAAAGAAAAAAGAAGCGGAAGAACAAGCTAAGAAACAGGCGGAGCAAAAACAACAGGTGGCTAGTCATAGTAATTCAAATAGAAGTAGTAACAAATCATCTTATGAAAAGAATAGCAATAAAGTTTGGTGTGGAGGTATGGGTCGTTCTGGGCATTATGTAGATAAAGAAGATTTTGAAGAAGGTTTTAATAGATGTGGAGGGTGTAATGTAAGAAGAATGTTGGGTAGCACATATAGCTATGAAGATTGTCCAGTTTGTGGAAATACTTGTGCTGTTTCACGATATTCAGGAAAGTGTCAATATTGTGGAGAGAAGATTTATCCTGCTGTGAAGAAAATTTATGATGATGGAGCTGTTATACTTGAAAATGGAAGTACATTGTAAAATAAATAAAAACTAAAATGCCATGCCAAATGGAAAATTAAGTGTAGTAAAAGTAGAACACAAAAAAGGTATATAATTTCCCATAATTAAAAAAATACCACAAAAAAAAGGAAAAAACTCCATTCATGTAGAATTGTAGAATGTAGTCTGAAAACGAACAAGGAGGCATTCCATGAAAATAACATTATCACAAGGAATATTAGTAAACGAAAGAAGCAAAGAAATAGATGAATTTGCGAATATTGTCAAAACAATCGAGAGTGATGTAATCCCTCACAAAGGGGATTTTATAAGCGACAGTTTATACGGCGAGTTTAATATTTACGAGTATGAAGTTACTGATGTTGTAATAAGTTATACGGATAATTGCTGTCAAGTGGATTTGGAACCTATGATTGTGGGAAGTAAGGAATTAGTACAAAGATATAAAGACGAAATTGCTCCATGGCACGGTTGGGAGTAAATCAAAAAGGCTAGAATAGAGGTTCTAGTCTTTTTTACTTTTTGGGATGAACGCAGTGAATTTTAAGTAACGGACGAAGTCGTTGACGTTATGAACGCAGTGAATTTTAAATTTTAAAACGCGTGCATAAATATATGAAACCTATGCAAAATATGAGCAAGATATGAAATTATGAATTTTAAAAATAGAAATCATAAAGTTAATTTTAAGATATTGAAAGGAAGGATTGTTATGACTAAGGAAGAAATGATACAGGATCTTGTAGAATATTGCGAGCAAGATGAGGACGAGCTGGCGGATTATTCTGAGGATGAGTTAGAGGAAATTTGGGAGACTAGGGAGGAAATTATTCAGGAGCTTATCGAGGATTTTAATCAATATGAGGATGAACTTCGACAATATTCTAAGAGTGAGCTTATTGAGTTGCGTGAGGAACTCGATGATATGAAAGATTTGTTATATCCAAACGGGTATGATGAGGATGATGAAGACTTTGAATATGACGGGTTTGACGATGATTATGAATAAGGAGGCATAAGTCATGTTGTTGGAGTTTTCGTGTAGCAATTTTAAGTCGATTAAGGAAAAGGTCACTTTTTCGGCTATTGCGACGGATAATATCAAAAATGAAAAATACTTAAAGAAATTTGACGATTTTAGAGTTTTGCATACTTCTGTGATTTATGGACCAAATGGTGCAGGAAAGAGCAATATTTTTAAAGGTATTGGATTTATGAGAGATCTGGTTATTAAAAGTAGAGAAAATAGACCTGGTGAAGTGTTGAAACAACCTACTCACAAGATGGCTCATGATAAAAAAAGCGAGTTTAATATGCAATTTATAATAAATAACATTAGATATGCTTATGGATTTGTGTTAAAAAATAATTTGGTGGATGAGGAATATTTATATTATTTTGAAGATAAAAATGCTATGAATGTTTTTGAAAGAAAGGAAGGAGAAGTCTGTCTTGGTGAAAAATTTGAAGAAAATAAGGTGTTGTTGGAGATAATCGAAAATGAAATTGGAGATAATAAACTATTGTTGTCGTGCATTGGTGATAAAAGTGATATTTTTGAGATAAATAATGCATTTTTGTTTTTTAAAGAATATCTTGTCATACAAAATAGTGATGTAAAGACTGAAAGAAAAAACTGTATTAAGGTTATGATGGAAAATGAGAAGATGAGGGAGTTGATTATCTCTGTTTTTTGCGAGTTTGATAGTGATCTAAAAGATATTAAAATTGAAAGTTCAGGAGAAAATTTAGACGATAAAGATATAAGAATAAAATTCGTTTATAATGAGTTTGAAACTGATTTGTATAAAGAGGAGTCGACGGGAATCAACAAATTATTTGACCTTGTGTTACCTATTGTAGAGAGCTTTATAAATGGAAAGGTGATGATTGTGGATGAAATCGAATTAAACCTTCACCGAAATATTGCTTATAAAATTATAAATTTATTTAATACCCATCTTCCAAACAACTCTGATCAACTTATTTTCACAAGCCACGATATAAGTTTGCTTAGCTTAAATTTATTCCGAAATGATCAGATTTGGTTTGCACAATTGGGAAAAGACAGGGCAACGGAGTTGTATTCTCTTGTCGAAATTAAAAATATTAGGGCTGATGAAAACATCGCTAAGGGGTACATAATGGGAAGATATGGCGCTGTTCCTAGTTTTAAAAACGATGGTGGTGTTGGATGATGAAATTGGATAAACATCGCGATTTAGATTTATCTAAAAGAAAGTCAAATACAAGGGACAAAATACAACCCGAAGTTATAAAATTCGACTTAGCTGAAATTAAAAAGCACTTTGAAGATAGCATAAAAGATATAGAGGATCAGTTTAATACTATTGACTTGTTGGAGAGTAAGGATAAGGAAAAAATAGATTATATCCTACGTTCCCAAATTGTGTTTTTAGGTGGTTCACTCGACTTTTATTTTCATGAAATTACTCAATTCGGCATAATGCAGATGTATGACGAAATATGGCAAGAGACAAAACCTTATAAAAATATAAATATAAAACTTGGAACGATTTTAGCTGTATTAAAAGGAGAGCAAGACGACTCATGGTTTATTGAATTTATAAACTACGAATACAGCAAAATCTCGCTAATTTCCTACGATTCAATCGAAAAAGCGATGAATATGATTGGACTGCATATGTATCAAATTGCAAACAAAATCTACAACTATGAAATAGACAGAAAGGAAAGAGTAACAAAACTAAAAGAAAGGATGAACCGACTTTGTGAAAGACGAAACTCCATCGCCCACCAGTTTGATATGTTTCACGAAAATGCAGAAAAAAAGCCTATTCACATCAACACAGTTAGGGAATTTATTGAGGATACAAAGGAGATTGTCGAGGTGGTTAATGAGCTTATGCTGGAGCATGATATTGTTAAAAAATAGAGTGTGTGAGTATGATAATTAAAAGATAAATTGTGTCATAAAGGTTGATAATATAATGTGATTAGGCATGGATGGATATTCTAAGCTGATGAGAAAGTTTGGACTTTATGAGAGTACTATTAGAAAGTTTTTAAAGAAGATGAGAAGTAAGTGGCAGCCCTCTAATTTTTAGAGGGTTGTCTTATAATTAATAAAATGTAAAAAAATAGAAGAAAATTATCATAAAAACTTGATATATTTAAAAAGCAAGGATACAATAAGTACTATAAAAAATAATTAGTTAGGATTAGAATTATTATCTTTATTAATAAAATATATGTATTATTAAGTAGTAACACTAATGTAAATAGAAATTTTTGTTAAAAAGGATTATAATTTTAATGTGGGGGTGGAAATATGAAAGATAAAGTTCTAATAGCAGTATTAGTAGTTTTATTGGGAGGATTGGTCTTGTGGAGAATGGACGTAGGTAGTAAAATAGCTGATTTTGCTCGCAATAGCTCATCCACAACTACAGATTCATCAGAAGATGGAAAAAATGATACTAGCTCGAGTGGCGCTTCGGGCGACAATGTAACAGATGATACGACAACAGATGTAAGTAAAATTTCAGGATTTACTTCTGAAGAAGGAAATGGTACAGACGGTAACAGCAATTCAGAATCAGACAACAATGGCAATTCAAATTCAGGAGGAGACAACAACACAGGCTCAAATTCTGACAATAATAACAGCACAAGTAATGGAAATTCTAACAATAGCAGTAATAAAAATAACACAGATAGTAGTAATAATAAAGGCAATAGTTCTAATAATACAAACAACAACAGTAATAGCTCAAATAAAATCTCACTACCTTATACAATAGCATCAACAGGAATGACAATAAAAAACATAGGGCAATATACAGGAAGTTTTGTTGAAGATGGTAGCGATAAAAGTGTAAGTAACGTACTTTCAATAGTAGTTACAAATACATCAGGTAAAGACCTACAATATGGCGAAATAAAATTAAAAGCTGGATCAAAAACAGCAACATTCAAATTGACAAATATTCCTTCAGGAAAATCTGTCCTAGCTCTTGAAACAAGTGGAATGAAATATAGTTCTGGTACTAATTATACATACGCAGAAGCAACATATGCACAGACAAATATGTCTATGAATTCTAGCAAAGTAAGTGTAAGTACAGCAGATTCAAAAGTAACAATAAAAAATATTTCAGGAAAAGACTTAGGAACAGTGTACGTTTATTACAAAAACTTAGATAAATCAGGTGCTTATCTAGGCGGAATAACATACAGAGTTAAATTTGAAAATGTTAAATCAGGGGATACATTGACTCAAAGTACAAAGCATTTTTCAAAATCTAACAGCAAAATCATAATGGTAGATACTGAAAAATAAAGAGTGTGATAATAATTTTAAAAATACACAAGTATATTTAAATGATTATCAAATTATTTAGGGGCATCAAAAGTGGATAAGTAGATTTATTAAGCAAAAAAAGTTTTTTCTAAACAAATTTCGATTTATATAGAAGGGATTTGTCTTAATTAATCGAATTTATGAATAGTAGGCAGTTATGTATTTTTAAAATTCATTATAAAAAATTTATAAAGGGGGATTTTAAATGAAAGATCGATTGACAAAATTGTTCACCACTTTTTTGGCAGTAGTCTTGCTAGTCGGAATGTCGCCAGCCGCAGCAACCACAGCATATGCTGCTAGTTGGGGTGGTATTAGTAGTTCTGTTTCTAGTAGTTGGTTTAGTAATTTCCTTGGTGGATTGTTTGGTTCATCTAATAAAAATGAGCAAAATGATGCAAATTCAAAAAATAACCAATCGAATAATACAACAGAACAACCAACAGATCCAGATGCTGGAGGTAAACTAAACTTAAGTAAATCAATAAGTAAAAATGATGATGGAACTTATACTATTAATTTAGAGGCTTATGCAACAGGTAAAGTTGATGTAAGTACTACAGAATCATATAAGCCAACAGATATAGTTTTGGTTCTTGACCAAAGTGCTAGTATGCTTGAAAACTTTTCAACACTTTCAGAAGCAATATATGTAAATTATAAAGGAAAAACAAATGAAGAGTTATATAAATACAGAGATAATTTATATGTATTAGAGAATGGACAATATATAAAGGTTGAAGTGGATAGAGATCATAAGGGTGGCTTGTTAACAGGATATAATAGATACACTTACTCATATAATGGAAAATCAACAACAAGTGATAGAAGTTCTAGTGTAGGTCCTAATTGGTCTTTTTATGTTTATAAAAAAGAATTAACAAAAGAAGAAGCATTAAAAAATGCAGTTACTCAGTTTGTAAATCAAATACAAGCAACTGCTAAAGAACATACAGTTGACTACCGTGTTGCAATAGTAGGATATGGTGATTATAATGACAGTAATTACAAAAATACTGAAATATTAACAACACAAGATGTCGTTAATTACGGAAATGCACAAAAAAGTGATTATCAAAATGCATTAGTAAGTGTGAATGATAATGGTAATTTAAATAGCCGCATTTCAAATGCTATAGATAGGATTATTATTGAACAGGATACAGCTACATCTGCTGATTTAGGTATGGAGATGGCACAAAAAGTATTAGCAAATAATAAATTAACATCAGAAGAAAGAAATAAAGTTGTAGTAATGTTTACAGATGGTGAACCAAACCATAGTAATGGATTTAATACTACTGTTGCAAATACAACAATAAATACATCAAAAACTATAAAAAATACTTATAAAGCAAATGTATTTACAGTAGGTATATTACAAAATGCTAATCCTGATGATACAAGTAGTAACATAAATAAATATATGAACTACGTATCATCTAATTATCCAAATGCATCAAGTTTAACAAATGCTGGATCAGGAAGTAATCAAGGATATTATATGAATGCACAAAATGCAACACAACTTAATAGTATATTCCAAACAATATCTTCTAGTATAGAAACACCATCAACATCAGTAACTTTAAATGGTCAATCAGTATTAAAAGATGTAATAAGTGACAACTTTACATTACCTGATAATGTTAAAACTAGAGATATAAAAGTATATACAGCACCATTCACTGGTAAAAATGGCGATGAATATACTTGGGGTGAAAAACAATCATTTAATGCTACTGTAAATATAGACAGTGAAACAAAAACAGTAGATGTTAGTGGATTTGACTATTCATCTAACTATGCAGTCACTACAAGCAAAGGAAATCAAGGTAATAAGTTAATAGTTCAAATACCTGTAAATATAGTTAGAACATTTGGAGGTAATAATATACCATCAAATGAAAATACATCAGGTATATATGATAAAGGTTCTATGGTTCAGGCTTTTGAAGTTCCTAAAGTGGATGCACCTATAGATTATAAAGTTGCTGGAAAAGATGAATGGATTAATGCAGGTGAAGAAGTATCACTAGCAAAATTAGTAGGAAGTGCATCAGATGGTGACTTTGAATATAAAGCTGATGGAAAGAAAAATAAATTTGTAGACTTAATTTATACAATTAAAGATGAAAGTGGAAAAGTAGTTGGTACTTATACAATTGAAGCTGGAAAAACAGCTAGTGATGCTGTAGGAACTACAGGTCCATTAGATGTAGATACAACTTATACTGTTGAATGTACTGTAAAACCTAAAACAGATGGTACAACAAAAGAAACAACTGTTAAAAGTGCTAAATCACATGTTTATATCTATGGTGTAGCTAAAGCATTTGTAATAGACTTTGCTAAACCTATAACTTATAAAGCAACAGATGTATTTACTAAAAATGAGTTGAAAGATAAAAGTGGAATAAGTATAGAATCAGGTACAAATACTTATGGTACTTTAACTATGGATAATGAAAAATCTATAACTTATAAATTAAATAAATTTATGGATGGTATAGATACTTATACCTTTAATGTTGCTTGTAAATCTGCTACTAAGACTGTAAAAATGGTTCCAGCATCAAGTGTTTACTATGAAGATAACTTTGGTGAAGAAACTGATGCAGAAGGTAATGTAACAACAAAATCTATTATAAATTATGATGGTAATTGGACTACTGTTAAAGATGGCAATGTAGTTACAAGTATAAATGGTGATGATCCAGTTGGATATGATTCAGCATATGAAGGAAATACTAAATTTAGTTCTGGTTCAGCGCATATGGTCGAAGCTGGAAATAAAATAGTAACAGCAACATTTACATTCCAAGGTAGTGGAATAGATTTATATGGATATACTAATAAAAATACTGGCAGAATGCTTATTGAATTATATGAATTAGATAAGGATGGAAATGCTTCTAATAGAGCAACTTATAGTGCTTTAGTTGATACAAAATATAATTCAGGTGAAGTTTTCCAAACTCCATTATTCTCATATATGGGAACTAAAAATGCTAAGTATAAAGTAGTTGTAACAGTACCAAAGAAAAGTTCTATTTATTTAGATGCTTTACGTGTTTATTATCCAATAGGAACAAGTAATGAAAACTATAAAGATGACGAAAATAATATTCAATATGTTGATATAAGGGATCAAATATTCGATCCAGTATATTTCAGCGTATCTGGTACATTATTTGTAGATACACATGCTAATGGTCATGATACTGTAGCGGCTAAGACTATAAGTTTATCAGATGCTGCTGGCAAGGCTGAATATTCAACATATGGACGTAAGAGAGAAGTAGCAATAGCTCCAGGAGGAACAGTTACATTAAGTGGATTTAAGCAAGGAATTTCAGTTAAGCAAATCGGAATGAGAACAAATGCAGTAGCGCCAGAAAAATTCCAATTAAAGGATCCAACAAATGTAGTTGAAATTAACGGTGATGCTGAGAATGCAATAAAATTAAGTTCAGCTACTGATATGTATTATAATGTTACTGTAAAAGATAATAAATTAGTAATAACTAATAATACAAATTACATTATAACTCTTACTAACTTAAAACTTAAATAATTTAAATGGAGGTGAGAGAATATGAAGAAAGAATATAAGAAACCTAAAATATTTATAGAAGATTTTAATATATGCCAAAATATAGCTTCTGGTTGTAAGAAGACAGAAGGAGCGCAACAATATCAAGGTGGTTGTAAATTTATAGATGAAGACTTTGGAAAAGTTTATTTTAATCAAACATTATCTTGTGGTGTATGGTTAGATCAAAAAGATTGCCAAGATGGACCTAATATGTATGCAGGGTATTTCTTCTCTTAAAACACAGTGGTAAAAATGGAAATATGTAGGGTCATACCAATTTGGTATGGCTCTACTTTTTAGCATCCATATAAATCTATATTATATGGATTTATATGGATGCTAAAAATACAAAAAATATTATAAAGGAATTATTATATATGAAAAAATATAATATTGCAGGGATTACATTTAAAATTGATTTTAACTTTAAATTAAAAAAAGAAGAAGAAGCTTTTTTAGAATTTAAAAGTGATAAAAATATGAATAAAAAAGAGGTATTTAAATTAATACCTCAAAAATGGGAAAATTCAAATGATTTATTAAAAGTACAAGAAACACCAATATTAAGTGTATATAAAAATAATGAAGGATATATAAGAGAATTTACGAGTATATATACGAATAAAAAATATGCTTGGTTAGATGAGGATAAAAATATTGTATATTATGATGATGTTCAACAAAAGAAGGTTTTAACCCATATGTTCTGCATTATGGAGCTAATAGGAATTGAACATGCTTTATGCAAACATAACACTTTTATGTTACATTCTTCATACATAAACTACAATGGAGATGCAATTTTATTTTCTGGTCCAAGTGGTATCGGAAAATCAACACAAGCAGATTTATGGCAAGATTTTGAGGGTGCAGAGATAATAAATGGAGATAGAACTGCTATTAATAAAAATCTTGGAAGTTGGCATGCATATGGGTTGCCTTTTGCTGGTTCTTCAAAAATATATAAGAATAAAACATTGCCTATAAAAGCTGTAGTGATATTAAAACAAGGAAAAGAAAATTGTATTAGAAAAGCTAAAGCAATGGAGGCATTTAAAGCATTATATAGTGAAATTACTGTAAATTCATGGAACAAAAATGATGTTGAGACTATAATAAAATTAGTTGAAACTTTTATAAAAGAAGTACCTATTTATATTTTAAGTTGCCTACCTAATAAAGAAGCAGTGGATTTATTAAAAAAAGAGATTGAAAGAGGGGAATAAATCGTGGATAAAATAGTACAACCTCAAATAGTAGAATATTTATCAAGAAAAGCAGATATTAGAAGAGTACCACTTAGTGGTGCTTTAGAAATATCTCCTATTTGTAATATGGATTGTAAGATGTGTTATGTAAAAATGACAAAAGAACAGATGAATAAGGCTGGTAGAAAGACTACTTTTGATGAGTGGATAGATTTGGCTAAACAAGCTAAAGAAATGGGAACTTTATTCTTACTTATAACAGGTGGAGAACCATTTTTAGATAAGGATTTTAAAAGACTATATATCGAATTATATAATATGGGATTTATAATTTCTATAAATTCAAATGCAACATTGATTGATGAAAAACAGGTAGAATGGTTATCTAAATATAAACCTAGATGTGTCAATGTTACTTTATATGGTGCTTCAAATGAAACTTATAAACAACTTTGTAATAATCCAAAGGGATTTAATCAAGCTACAAGGGGAATAAAATTATTAAAAGAAGCAGGAATACAGGTTAAAATAAATGCTAGTATTACACAGTATAATCAACATGATATAGAAAAGATTCATGAATTTGGGAAAGAAAATGATTTAGTAGTACAAGCTGGTACATATATGTATCCTCCATTAAGACGAGATAAAACGTCCATTGGTAAGAATGATAGATTAACGCCACAAGAGGCAGCTCGAAACTTTATAAGAGTAAGAAAATGTAGAATGAATGAAGAACGATTTAAGAAATATATTGAAGGAATGCAAAATGGTTTTTCTTCAGATAAAGATGATGAATGTTCTGTTTTAGAACAAGGAGAATCAATGAAGTGTAGGGCAGGAGTCAGTACTTTTTGGATAACATGGGATGGAAGAATGATGGCTTGTGGAATGATGAATGAACCTGTTGAATATCCACTAAAAACTAGTTTTAAAGAGTCATGGAAAAATATCGTTAAAAAAAGAGATGAAATAAGACTACCTTTAAAATGTGCTAATTGTGAAGATAAGCAAATATGCAATGTATGTGCAGCAACTTCATATACTGAAACAGGTTCAGTATCAGGAGTGCCGACTTATATGTGTGAAATGACAAAGTATATTAAAGAAGAAGTTGATAAAATAGCTAAAGAAATTATGGAGGAAGCGTAATGGAATTCAAAAAAGAGTTTATTTTAAGAGAAATTATGGGAGATATAGTTTTAGTACCTATAAATAAATCAGGATCACAGTTTAATGGTTTAATAACAATAAATGAATTAGGAAAATTTATATGGGAAAATCTTGAGAAGGTAGAGACTGAAGAAGAATTATTACAATTAATATTAAATGAATATGAAGTTGATGAAGATACAGCTAAGAAGGATTTAGATGAGTTTTTACAGGTTTTAAAAGATATAGATATAGTATAGGAATATTATAAAAAAGTGGGTATGAAAGTACTCGCTTTTTTTAAGATGAATTATCATATTAAGTGCAACACTTAAAAATGGATAAAAAAATAGCTCATA
>OLPU01001491.1_pt1 | contig 17360 bp, 13 predicted proteins | sample 1673111 | NCBI WGS metagenome assembly OLPU01 (sample SAMEA3136755, study PRJEB25190) | human gut metagenome | reverse complement strand
AATTGGCTGGATGATTCGAAAAGGTAAATACTACACTTTTCATGTTATTTTTTTTAGCATACTGAACAGTCTTTTCTATAAGAACTTTATGTCCCTTGTGAAGACCGTCAAACTTGCCAATCGTGACAACACTTTTATTTATTTGTTCCAATTCTTCTAAAGATGTTATAATTCTCATTATCTTTTCCCCACCGAAATATTATTTACTATATAAAGAGTTTATCACTTTTTAACATCATAGTGTTATTATCTTTTATGATTTTTCCTACACCTACAAAAATATCTTCACAATAAACTCTGACAAGATTGTCGTCATTATTGTTGTCTTTTGATTTTTTTATAGCAAATCTTCTTGAATCAATAGCTCCACCATTGATGTAATATTTTTTTGCACTAGGATTTAATTCTGCTCTTTGAAGGTTATTTAAAACATAATCTATATCGTATAGATGTTCTTCTAGACATCCATTTTCTTTTAGTTGTTCTAATTCTTCTAGAGTTATCGAATTTTCTAGATTGAATCTTCCTGATGAAGTTCTAAGTAAGAAAGACATATGTCCTCCACAATTTAAATACTCTCCTATATCATGACATATACTTCTTACATAAGTTCCTTTAGAACATTTTACATAAAACATTATTTTATTGTCTCTTATGCTAAGTATATTAAGTTCTTTGATATAAACAGGCCTAGTTTTTAAATTTATTTCATCAGCCCTTCCACTTCTAACTAAATCACACATTCTTTTACCATTTACTTTTAATGCAGAATACATTGGCGGTAGTTGATCTATATGACCTCTTTGAGTGTCAAAAGCTTTTTCTATTTCTTCTTTGGTAAAACTAAAATTATCTACTCTTTCTAAAATTTCACCTGATGAATCATATGTATCTGTAGTTATACCTAATGTTAACTCACAAATATATGACTTATCTTTATTTAATATAAGTTCGCTAACTTTAGTCGCTTTTCCTATACATATAGGTAATACCCCTGATGCATCTGGATCAAGGGTACCTGTATGTCCAACTTTTTTTGTATTTAAAATCTTTCTTACAGCACTTACTACATCATGAGATGTCATACCTGTAGGCTTTATAATATTTACTATTTTATTCATATTTCTCACCTTGTACTGCTTTTACTACAGCCTCGACTATCTTTTTCTTTGCATCTTCTATACTAGAGTAAATCGTACAGCCTGCGGCTCTTATATGCCCACCACCATTAAAACTTTGAGCTAGTTTACTTACATCTACATAGTTTTTAGATCTTAGGCTTACTTTTACTTCATTTTCTTTTTTTTCCTTTAGAAGTATTCCAACTTCAACACCTTCTATATCTCTAGTGTATGAAGTTATTCCATCTACATCATTAAAACTTATCACATTTCTTTTTAACATTTCTTTAGTTATCGTTATACTAGCAATTTTTCCATCTACTATATCTAAAGTATTTAAAGCTTCACCTAATAATTTATAATAATTATATGGATTACTTTGGAATACTTTTTGAATTATAGTATCTTTTTTAGCTCCTTTTAATAAAAGCTCCTTTGCCATTTCAAAACTACTTGGATGAGTATTTGAATATACAAAATTACCAGTATCAGTTACTAAACCTGTATATAAACATGTAGCTACATCTTCATCTATTATATTTATATTTTCATTTTTTATTTTATATAATTCTAAGCAGTTGTTTTTATTGTCTGTTTCTATTTTATGTCCAAAAATAACTATGCAACTCGCCACCCCTAGACCTTTAAATAAGTTTGCTCCTAGAAAGTCAATTATTTTTTCTATTTGAGAGTTGTTTACTAAATAACTTCTTAGATATTTTCCTGATGGACTTTGCATAAAATATCTAGGTGTTATAATCCCAGATTTTCCGCCTTGTCTTAATAAGTCTAAAATCTTTTTATAAAAACAAAAATACAGATCACCTTTATTTTTATACACCTCTTCAAATTCTTTATATAGAAATTTTTTATAGTTATTATCTAGATATTTTTGACCTACATAAGGTGGATTTCCTATTATATAGTCGAATTTATCAACTCCAAAAACCTCGCTCAAATCATTTTTTAAACTATCACCACAAAATATATTGAGCTTGTCTAGGTATTCTTCGTCTAAAATCTCATCTAAATCATCATCTCTTATAAGAGGTTTGTGTTTATACGTTTCCCTTAATTCCTTTTTTAAAATCTTTTTCAATTCATTTTCTAATATTATTAGAGCGTCATTATCTGTATCGACTCCAAAAATACAATTTTTTATAATATGTAAACCTATGTCTTCTTTACATATAAAGTCTTGTCCATATCTTTGATTTAGTTTATCTATGTTATCGTAAAACTTTTTGTAAAGCATAGTATATGCTTGTATTAAAAAATTGCCACATCCACAACTCATATCTAAAATTTTTGGATATGGATTTTGTACTATGTCGTGTTTTCCAATAGTATTATCTAATATGTACTTTACTACTACATAAGGTGTATAGTAGATGCCTCTTTCTTTTCTTGTTTTAATGTCTAACTTATTTTCATATTTTCTTGAAACTACAAAACTCCCTTCCATAATATCTCCCCCATTAGATACAATTAAATTTTAATAATCATTTTAATTAACAAAAAAGTCAATTCCAGATAGTTTTTATTTATCCAAAATTGACCCCCTTTTATTTATGATTTGTTATATAAAATTATTTTGTTTTTTAAAGTGCAAACATTATTATAATTTGTTACACATGCTTTCACCTAAAATGTCTTCGAATTTATCGTATGCATTGTTAGTTAGCATATGGTAAAGTGTTTTTAATAAATCTAGAGCTATATCTCCATTAAAATCTTGTGATAAAGCCACATATGGTACTTGAACTAAAAGTTCATCATTTCTGTTTAAAACAAATTTTTCTACATTATGTAATCCATTTAATTCATTTATTAATTTTATTATTATGTCTTTTTTAGATTCATCTATAACTTTTCCAAAGAAAATTGTTATAGTTGTGTAAGCAGATTCATCTAATATTATTCCCAACAATAATTTGTTGTTTTTATATTGTTGTAACGATCTGAAAAATACCATTTTATCATTTGAAACAACATCAAAAATCTGTGACATCTGACTTTTTCTCAAAGATTCTTCAATTAAAATTTTCTTTACTTCTAAATTATCCATAATAAGCACTTCCTTTTTTATTTTTTAGCATCTATGTAACTCAGTATTCCTTGTGCTATCCCTTTTGCTAATTCTTGCTGGTATTCTTTATCTGTTAGTTTTTTCTTTTCTGCAGAATTACTAAGGAAACCGCATTGAATGTATATAGAAGGCATAGAGTTGTCCTTTAATACACTCATTTCATATGCACTCGTCCCTCTATTTTCGGCCTTTATAAAAGCCATTATAGAAGTTTGCATAAGACTTGCAAAATCATAAGAACCATTTTGTGAACCTTTATAGTATATAGTCTCAACTCCATCAGCTTTTCCAGTGTTTTCACCAGCCATATGTATAGATACAAAAAGTTCTGCATTTTGATTTTCTGCTAAAGATTTTCTTTCATCAGCACTCATATATACGTCTTCTTGTCTTGATAATATTACATTTACATCGTCGTATTTTGATAATTGCTTTGCTACTAATTTCGCTATTTCTAAATCTAAATCTTTTTCTTTTACATTGTCTTTTGTGACGTATCCAGTTTCATTACCACCACAACCGACATCTATAAATATGTTGTGTTTTGCTTCTAGAGTTGGTTGTTTTTCGTCATTTATGTCGTATTGATCACTAGTGTCTACATTTGTTTTGTCGATTTTTCCACCAGTAAGAGAATTTTTTACTGACTCTATATTAGGCCAAATACTGCTTACAAAACTTACAGTCTTTTTGCCTATAAATCCTACTACTATTAGTATTAAAATCGTGCATACCAATGCAATTAATCTCCTAGTTCTCAATGATGTCTTTTTTCTATGTAATCCTTTTTTCTTTTTTAATTTTTTACGCCCACTACTTCTTTTTGCTGTCCTAGTTTGTGTATTTCCACTTTTAGTATTTTTATTTTGAGTACTAGTTATAGTGTTTCTGCTTTGTGATTCTCTACTTCTCGTAGTTGTGCTTTGTTTTTTTCTAGTTTGTGTAGTTTTTTTACCCTCTTTATTTGTTGTATTACCTGTTTTTTTCTTAGTCACCGAATTCACCTTTCTCATTTTATTATGGTTTAAATTATCTTAATATAAACTTTTAAAATAAGCATAATTTTCTATATGTTATACAGTAATTTTATCATTAAGAAAGGCTTTTTTCAAATATTATTAACATTTTAATCCATTATGATTCATAATATCCTAAAATTTTTATGTATCTTTTTTCGCCCTGTTTCATACTAAGTGGATAATTTAATAAATCATAAGTATGTTGACAAATTAAATAGTCGATTAAATAATTTCCTTCTAAAATAACGTCTGTTATTATCATATTGTGATATGCCAAATCATTTTCGTATATAAGTTGAACAATATCACCAAGTTCCAATTCATTATAAGCTACTTCTTTTGCATAAACTCCAAAATTTTGTGTGTCGTCTGTATTATTTCCAATTAAATATTTATAAAAAGGCTCAGCCCCCGTCCAGCTAGGGGTTCTGTTCATATCGCTATACCAATACCATTGTTTTAATATATTATTGCCTTCGTGGTCAAAAGGTATACCTCCAGCATGTACACATTGAGACACATAATTTGTACAATCTCCGCCCCATTTTTCATAATCTTTATAAGCTGGATTCCTTGATAATGCCCACTTTGTAGCATACTTGGTAGCTTCCTCTCTATTATACTTTATAAATTTTCCCATAAATTACCTCCAATTTTATAAGTATATTTTCTCTCTACAATTATATTTTTCACACAATAAATTAAAATCTAATACAAATAAATATTTCTAAGCGCATAATCGCTCAAAATATTTTTTATCTTCTTAAAAGATATCGGAAATTCAATCAAATTGTCGACCTGGCTTGTAAGCTCAAAACTAGATATACAAATAACCAGTTCCCTACCATTAAAATAAAAAACTGGATCATCACATATATAAATCGCCTCCATCATAAGCTCGTATACACCATAAGTCATATTGCTTTTATAATTATCTAATATCTCATAAATCTCTTCCATTACATAGCTTTCGATAATTTTTTCAAAGTCTATATCTTGCTTAAAAATATCATTTAGTGTGATTTTTTTCATCAAATTAAAATCGTAATTGTAGCTGTATATATGGCTAATATCAGTAAGTCCAATAATTTGTGTAAACTCCATCGGCATACTGATTATATTTCCTCGGTTAAATGCGATTTGAAACTCAGATATTGCGTTTACATTTCCTATAATATTCTCCTCAAAATAAGTGTTTATTACTATCTCCTCAAAAATATCGACCTCATTTTTTATAGATTTATTTACAAGTTCCACAAATTTCTGAACATGATCATTCTCTTCTTCTATATCTAGCTTAGGATAATTCAAAAAGAATCTGATATTATTCACTTTATTACTTATTAATTTCCCCGCAATATTAATCATACCAATTTCCTCCAATTACTTGTCTAATAGTAAATTTTATGAAGAATAAAGTATGTATATTCTTTTTAGAGCAAAAAAAGACCACATGAAATTACGATTTTTTTATAACGCATAGGAAATTATAATCAATTTTAGATTATAGATAAAAATAATTTCCGTTAATGCATTTCAAAGAAGTCTACCTTGTGAAAGGTGTTTAGAATAAAGACTTCTTTATAAAAACCGATACATGTGATCTTTATTTCGATTTTAGATTTTCAATTATTATCCTATTATTCTTCTAGCTGTAACATATCCTTTTACATAGTATGAAGAATATAAGTTTTCATATTTTACACTTTTTCCTGGACTTGGAGCATGGATAAATTGTCCATTTCCAACGTACATACCAACATGGCGGATACGGTTTGTTCCACTATTGAAGAATATTAAGTCTCCTGGTTTTAATTCACTTTTGCTAACATATCTTCCATTTGATGCTTGTGCTGCTGAAGATCTATTAAGAGTTATTCCAGCCGCATTTTTATAGCAATAATATGTAAGACCTGAACAGTCAAAAGAATTTGGCCCAGCTGCACCGTAAACATATGGTTTACCAACTTGTCTTTTTACCATATTTATTACAGCTTGTACTCTTGAACTTGAAACAGTACCGTCGTTGTTATCTTCTTTTCCAGTTGATAATGAACTTCCATTTTTTAAATCAGAAGATGTTCCTGAAGTTATTTTTAAATAAGAACCATCAACACATCCTTTTTTACCACCTTTTAATTTAACTTGGTACCAACCGTTGCTGTATTGTTTTACTATACCTACTACATATCCTTTGTGAAGGCTTCCCTTTTTAGAATAAGAAGTAGATGGACCTGTTCTAAGGTTTAATGAACTTACAGAAACTCTACCAACTTTTGATATTTTTGAATAAGTTTTTACTACATAAGTTCCCTTATGAGTATTTTCATTATCATCTTTATCATCTTTATCTGCTTCAGTTGTTGATACTTTTAAGTATTTTGGACTTACGTATCCAACTTTTCCAGATGAAGTTTTTATTTTGTACCAGCCATTGCTAGCAGTACTAGTAACAGTAACCTTTTGTCCTTCAGCTAAAGAACCTATTCTTTCATAAGAAGTTGATGGCCCTTTTCTTATATTTAAGGCATATGCTGTAACTATTCCAGTTTTTGATGTTTGAGTTTTATATGTTGAAGTTGTATTCGTATTTTCAATTTTTGCTGCGTCTGCAGTTGCAGTTTGTGCTCCAAATGATACTGAAGTTGCAACCATCCCTAATGCTAATGCTTTTGATAGTGTCGATTTTGTTTTCTTTTCAGTAAACATGATGTTTGACACTCACCCCCTAATTTCTAAAATTTGTATTTCCTAATCATTCTAGCATAATTCGATATTTTTTACCAGCAAGTTGATTTTTTATACCTTATCTTTAGATTTTTTTTTGAAAACAAATTTTTAAGAATTAGTTTTTTTACTTTTTAATTTAAGGTGAAAAACATTTTTATTAGATTTTTAATATAAATTTAAGTAAATTCCTTTTATTTTTTAATAAATTTACATACACGACTAATTTTCCAAGTTTTTGGACATTTTTTGTGTTTTTTCAAATTGCATTTAAGCTTTTTAATTCTTATTTTTAAACTTTTTATTTTCAGCTATTTATACTTCAACATACTTATATTTTAAGTTTTTATCTTTTAAAAAAGTTTTTTACGCTATCTTCAACTAATTTCATTTCTTCAACTTTTAATATCTTCATACAAATTATATATACTATTATTCCACCTAAAATAGCTGCAGCTAATGATGTACATTCGCCTATAAAAGATAAACCTAAAACAGCAACTAAGTTGTTATAAATTAATATAACGACTATAGACATCACAATTGCCCCTATTAATGATCTTAAAAATGTCGATACAACTGCACTTCCATTAAATGAGCCGACTTTTTTTCTAAGGCTGAAAAACATAAGTACTACAGTTACCATATATGAAATACTAGTTGCCATCGCAAGCCCCATATAACTAAATGGTTTTATGAATATTAAATCTAGTATTATGTTTATTATTACAGAGATAGATGAATTTATCATAGGTGTTTTTGTATCCCCAAGTGAATAAAATCCTCTACTTAAAATCTCTTTTACTGCATACCCTATTATACCTATTGCGTATAATTTTAATGCATTAGAAGTCATAGCTGTAGATTCGGCGCTGAAACTACCTCTTTCTAATAAGACTCTTACTATTGGTTCGGCTAAAATTATCGCCCCTAAGACTATAGGCACAACGACTAATATTATACAGTTACTTGATTTTACAATTATCTTTTTAAAATTTATTGTGTCTTTATTATTTACAAATTGAGATAATTTTGGATAAATAACTGTAATTAAAGATGTTACAAAAAGCGCAACCACAAAGTCATTTAGACGTGATGCATAGTTAAGTGCGGCTAATTTACCATCTCCTAAAGTACTTGCAAGTGCTTTATCGACATATACATTTAGCTGACTCATCGCAACACCCATCATCATAGGTATACTCAATTTTATCATCTTAATGATTGATTCATCTTTTATGTTCATATAAAAGCTATATCTATAACCTCTTTTATACATGCATGGAAGTAATAAAAGCACTTGTATAAAAAGCCCCACAAGAGCTCCTATAGCTAAATAGTAGCTTCCTAATTTTACACTTATAAATATCGCAATTATTATTACTATATTATAAACTACACCAACTATAGATGCTGGCAGATAACTTTCCTTTACTTGTAGGAAAGATGATTGTATTTTGTTTAGAGATAAGAATAAAACTCCAAACATCATAATTCGCAAGAATTGAACTGCAAGGTTAAATTTTTCACCTGTAAATCCGATTGCAAATATTTTTATTATTTCTCCTGCAAAAATTATTCCCAATATAGATACTATTATTGAAAATACTGATAAAATATTTAAAATATTATTTGTGAACTTAAGAGCTTCATCCTCACCCAATCGGTCCCTCGTGTCGTAATACATAGGTATGTACATCATATATATTACTGATCCTACAATTGATATAATTAGCCCTGGTATATTAAATGTTAGTACAAAAACATCAGCTACCATGCTAGTTCCATAGAAATTTGCTAAAATTGTTTCACGCAAAAATCCTAATACTCTAGACAGTAAAGTTGCCACCATAATTATAACGGCGTTCTTAGCAGTCCTCGACATCTAATTCATCTCCCTTTTTCGTTTATTTTCTATATGTTATTAATTTAGGGGTATAAACACACAGAAGTGCTTTATACCCCCAACTTATCTTATTTACTTGCATTTAATGAATTGTAGTCAAAGTCATCACTTGAGCTAAGTACTACACTATTACGTCCTATTTGTTTAACAGATACTCTTTCTAAGTTATCTATTTCATCAACTTCTAAAGTATTTTCATTTATAAACCTTTTGCTTACAGGACTATCATTTAAATAAACCCTACTATTTGTAGTGAAATTTTCGCCATGTATAAGTATCTTGTTGTCTTTATGTTCTATTCTACTTACACAAACATTGTCGATACCCATTTTGATTTTATTTTTCTTTGGTTTTTCATCATCACTTATATAGTATGATTTTCCAAATAATACATCGTATTCTATTAAATCTTGCATCTTTGCAAAGTCTTTATCATTTTTCATATATGTATTAAATCTTTCCATTGGACCGTATTTTAGTCCAGCCTCTTTAAACATTAAAGAGCTTAATTCATAAGATTCTATTTTATCTATGTCATATTTTTCTATGTCATAATTAGCATAAAATGCATATGGAGCCTTGAATTTATCTAGATAAAAATTATCGTCAGTAAATAATTTTAAGTTTGGCATATGGTCAGAATAGAATAATACTATTGTATCTTCATCCATTTTGTCAACCATATTCACTAAATCCCCAATAAAATCATCAGTTCCTTTAATTTGATTAGCATAGTAATATAATTGATTTAGTATCTCTTGATCTAAACTACCACTTACTTTTATTGGAAAATCGTAATTTTCCGCATCTGTTGGATAACTACTGTGTCCTTGTACAGTTACTGTGTATACTAAATCAGAACCTTCTGTTGAGTCTAATGCTTTTTTTATATATTTAGTTAGTATTTTATCTTTTATCCAGTTTCTTTCGTTTAATTCATAGCCACTCATATATTCTTGTGATGTGAAATCTCCAAATCCTAATTTTCCATAGGCGTTGTTTCTACCATAGAAATTTCCCTGGAAATTATGCACAGCATGAGTTTCATAACCTTGTGAACTAAGTGTTGTTGCTACCGAATTATAATATTTGCTTTTTAAAATTGTGCTGTATGGTATTTCTCCTGGAGTAAGATAGTCGATATTGTTTCCTGTCATAACTTCAAACTCAGTTCTAACAGTACCTCCTCCTGTTGTTGGAACATTGGCCATACCGCTTGTGTAAAGTTTAGTTAATTTCCTGAAATTTGGTATTGGATCTTCGCTATATTTTACACCTTTTATTGTTTCTGGGTCCATAAACGCTTCTAATTGAACAAATAGTACGTTAGGTTTATTTTTGTTTAATTTTCTATTGTCATTAGCTTCTGCTTTATCGACCTTTTCTTTAATTTTAGCTATTTTTGATTGTGAGTAATCATTTGGTTTAGTTCTTATGTATTTTAAGCATGATTCTACAGTTGAATATGTCAAACCATTGCATTTATAGGATGCTGGAATATCCCATCTTTTATATACCATTATATTTTTGGCTTGTTGAGATTTTACTGTAGTAAAAAATACTGCACTCACAACAAAAACAAGTACAAAGTTTATTAATTTAAATCTCTTTGTATCGCCATCTAATTTATATAGAAATACACAAAAAACAACCAAAAACGCTATGCATACTATGCCTATTATTATAATAGTTGGATTTATATACTTATCTGCTATTTCCATAGCCTCACCAATAGAATATAAATCAGAGAATGTAAGCGGAGTCCCCCTAACTTTCATAAGGAAAAAAGTAGTTATCGACACTCCTAGTATTACCACAAAACTAATGAAGTATACCATATATTTTCTTTTTGCCAAGAAAAATATAGATGTAAGCATAAGTATTAAAAGGTAATTAGCTAGCATAACCCCTGGTGTTTCCTTTACCCATGAAACTACTTCTTTAATACTTCCTCTAAGAAAAATTTCAGTTGCAAATGTTAAAATTAATCCTCCAATTAGCCATAATAAAATTTGATGCCTATTCTTTTTGTCCATTTTGAATATTGAATTTAATCTCTTCAAAATATCTCCCCCTTAAATTATAATTGTCTTACATTAATAATCAATATATTAAAATAGTTCGTGTTACCTCATTTATTATAGACTAACAAAAATCAATATTCAATCAAATAAACTATACAAAAATATTACAATTTACTTACAATCAAAAAATACTGCCTCCAAAGAGGAGTTTAATTCCTCATTGAAAGCAGTATTTTTATCTAAATAAATCAGTTTCTTAACCTAAGAAACCCTAATAATTATTTAACATTTTCTAATACTTGAGTATCTTGTTCAACATTATTGTTTTCTAAATTAGATTTTGTATTATCTTCATTGTCTGATTTATTATCTTTTGTAGTTTGGTCATTTTCTGGTTGTTTGTCAGGTTCTTTATCTTGCTCTTCGACTTTTCCTTTTAGTACTCCGTCTTTACCAAATTCATAAACAACACCATTTATTGTTTGTTTTCCAGTAACCATAACGCCATCAGTTCCTAAGTAGTATTTTTTACCACCTATTGTAGCCCAGCCAGTGTATAATTTACCTGATGATTTACCAAAGTAATATCTATTTCCATCTATTGTTCTCCAACCAGTGCGTCTTACACCGTCAGTTCCTAGATAGTATTTATTACTGCCTACTGTAATCCATCCAGTTTGTTTCACACCATCTGTACCGAAGTAATATTTCTTGCCGCTTATTGTAGTCCATCCAGTAGCTAATTTACCTGATATCTTACCAAAATGGTATTTATCACCGTCTATTGTGGCCCATCCTTTAGTCATTACACCTTTAGAATTGAAATAATATTTATTTTCGCCTATTGTTTGCCATCCTGTACGTCTAGCTCCATCAGTGCCTAAATAATATTTATTTCCACCTATTGTAGCCCATCCAGTGTATAATTGACCTTTTGATTTGCCGAAATAGTAAGTTTTACCAGATATTGTAGTCCATCCTTTAGCTAATTGGCCATTAGATTTTCTATAATATGTTTTTTTGTTTTCAGTAAACCAACCACTTTGTAATAATTTTACATTGTAGTAATTAGCTATATAGTTATCTGAATTTGATGTATTTTTTATTAAAACGACTGTTCCTAGTGGAACTTGGTCAAATAGCCATTCAACCTCGCTATTGTGCATTCTTATACATCCGTGACTTACATTTTTACCTATAGATTTTTCATTATTATTTCCATGTATACCGTAAGTACTTCCTTGTGTTCCATCTATATTTAGACCCATCCATCTTTTTCCTAGAGGATTTCTTGGATCTCCTCCTGGTATACCAGTTTTGTAATACGGTCTATTTTTTATTTTATTTACAATAGTTGTTTTACGTTGTGGAGTTGGTGTACTAGCTTTTCCTGTAGCACATCTAAACTTCTTTACTAGAGTATAATTTACATAGTAATTTAATGTGTTTTTCTTAGTGTTGACAATTATCATGTGTTTAGATGCTGCATTACTAACTGGTGCAGTTCCTGCAAATATAATGATTGCTGATAAAAGCACAATAAAAGTCTTTTTAAAAATATTCTTCATACTCTTTCCCCCCTTTCTACATTAATATATTAGCATATTTTTTAGAAATTCCCATATTTTTTTCAAAAAAATAGTTTAAAAAATTGTAACAAAATTTTGACTTAATTTGTCATTTTATGTTACTTTTTGAATTTTGTAATATGAAAATTAATTAACATATTAACATATATTATATTATATGGTATGAAATTAAAAGTACGATAATTCCCGCCATACAATTTCCAATAAAAACTCCCGCAAAAGCCTCAACTATCCTCATTCTAAGAATTGATGCAATCGCTGATGCTGTCCATGTACCCGTTGTCGGCAGCGGGATTCCTACAAATAATATTATACCTAAAAAAGATGCTGCCTTCATTTTCTTCATGCTATTTTCTATTTTTTGATCGATTTTATTCAATAATTTAGTTAATATTTTTTTATCTCGCATAAACTGCACAATATGTCTATAAGTCAGTACCAAAGGCACTGAAACTAATGTTGAGCCCAATACACTTGCTATGTAAACTCCTATAGGATTCAAATCCAGGGCAATCCCAATTGGTATCGCACCTCGAAGTTCCGTGACTGGAATCATAGATAAAATTAAAATTCTTAAATATTCCAAGTTTTTCCTCCCAAATAATCACTCTTTTCATGACTAAAAATAAATTTGACTAAAAATCTCATCATATACTATATATAACATACTTTTAGCCAAATTTATATTACGTAAATATAAAGTTTTTTTAACAAAATTTTATATATTTATTACACAAGTTAAGTTATTTTACAGTTTCAAGAATTTTTTCTTCTAAATTATAACCATTTGGGTTCTTACTTTGCCAATTCCAAGAATCTTTACACATCTTATCTATGTCGTATTTTGCGACCCAACCTAATTCTTCCTTTGCTTTTGAAGGGTCAGCATAGCACATTGCAATATCGCCAGCCCTTCTGTCTACTATCTTGTATGGTATTTTTACACCACTAGCTTTTTCAAAAGATTTCACTAAATCAAGAACGCTATAGCCAGTACCTGTTCCAAGATTATATGTAACTAGTCCAGGTTTTTGATTTAATTTTTCAAGAGCTTTAACATGTCCAATCGCCAAATCGACAACATGGATATAATCTCTCACACCTGTTCCATCATGAGTATCGTAATCATTTCCAAAAACGCTTAGCTCTTTTAATTTTCCAACAGCGACTTTTGTGATATAAGGCATTAAATTATTAGGAATTCCGTTTGGTTCCTCCCCTATTTTTCCACTCTCATGTGCTCCTATTGGGTTAAAATACCTAAGTATTGCAACGTTAAAATCCTTATCTGCTTTACAAATGTCCCTAAGCATATTTTCTATCATAAGCTTAGTACTTCCATAAGGATTCGTTGTTGAAAGAGGAAAATCCTCTTTTATAGGACACGTTTTTGGACTTCCATAAACAGTCGCTGATGAACTAAATACAAACTTGTCCACATTAAACTCCTTCATAAGTTCCCAAACATTTATTGTATTTATCAAGTTATTGCTGTAATATTCAAGTGGCTTTTCAACAGACTCCCCGACTGCTTTAAGTGCTGCAAAATGAATTACGGCATCTATTTTATTTTCTACAAATACTTTCTTAAGTTCTTCTTTATTTGTAGCATCTATTTTATAAAATTTAACCTTTTTGCCTGTAATTTCTTGTATTCTATCTACAACAATAAAGTTACTATTGCATAAATTATCGACAATAATTACCTCATACCCTGCATTAATTAATTCAATTGAAGTGTGGCTTCCAATATAGCCAGCTCCTCCTGTTACTAAAATATTCATTTTTTCTCCCCCTCAATTATAAAAGGGGCGTTTCATTAAGTATTAAACTACTTTCTATAACTGCCCCTTTAATAATATATTTTTCTTTTTATAATATTAATTTCGATTTTATAGAAAACTAATTTATGCTTTTAATCTTATTTATGCTTAATTCTATTTTATAAATGATGCTGAACAATACCCTTCATATGATTTATATTTAATTTTTGCCCAGCCTGATTTTGTCTCATATATCTTAACATCTGAATTTTTTGGTATTGTGATTATAATAGAGTAATCTGTAGATGGACCTTTTCTCATATTTAAATTTTGAGTAGTAGTTCCAGTCCAATAAGTGTCCTCTTTTTGTTCTGGTTCTTGTGATTTCGTGCTTAAATATTGTGCAGAAACCCATCCAGTTTTGTTGTTATACACAACTTTTGCCCAAGTTTTATTTGAATTAAAATCTACAACAGAAACCTTTGTTCCATTTGGAATTTTTCCTATTTTACTGCTAGTAGTGCTCGCCCCATCTCTGATATTAAGGTTTGCAGTAGTGTAATAATCCTTTCCGGTAATAGGTTTTTCCGGTTCTGTCGGTGTTGTGCTTTGATTGTCTGCTTCTAAATAATCTGTACAAACATACATATATTGATTATTGTATTTGAACATAGCCCAATATCCTGATTTTAAAATTTCAACAGGTACAACTTGAGTTCCCTTTGCTAAAACTGTCGCAACATCATATGAAGTTCCTGGTCCTTTTCTAGCCCTTACATATTCAGTTGTTTTATATTTTTTGCCAACTTCAACTTTATTCGGTTGAGTCGGAGTTGGAGTTTGAGTTGTGCTTACAGTTTTTATATATTGAGCACTTATCCAACCAGTTACATTTTTATAATTAATTTGCACCCATTTTCCATCACTTGATGATTTTATAGGTGTTATTTTTGTTTGCGCTGGCACAATTATTATTTTGGTGTAATCAGTTGATGGTCCTTTTCTCATATTAACATTTGCTGTAGTTTCGTATTGAGAATCCAATTTTATATCATTATTTGATGATTTGTCTTTTTGTAGATATGCAAAATTAACCCATACATTTTGAGAATTGTAATTTATTTTCACCCACTTACCATCACTTGATTTTTCGATAGCTTTAACTTTTACTCCCTTATCTAAAGTTCCAACTAAAGTATAATCTGTCGATGGTCCTTTTCTCATATTCAGTCGGTTAGTCGTAGTATATATTTCTTGCGATACAATGTCTGCTGAAGCGATATTATAATTTATACCTATAGTAGATGCTACAACTACTCCCCCTAATATTACTTTATCTATTGATTTCATTTTTTCCTCCCCTATTGAATCCAATATTTTATCCAACTTAGTACTTAGCTTAAATTAATCCTTTATTAATGTCTACAAAATTTACTTATATGTCTAATAAAAATTTACTACTTTTATAGGATATTATCAAGCTTTATCGATAATTTTATTGTTAATTTTTTTATTTTCTTCCATTTTAATACACAAATTTGAATACAAAAAAACTGCAATTAATATAATTGCAGTTTCTAGTTACATGTTTAATTAAGCAAATCTATAAGCGGAGTTCTGTATTAGATAATCATCTTTCTAGACTTATTGTCACCAATAAGTTCAAGCGGCCTACCTACCGGAGGATGCGAGCAACATCCCTTATGCCCTATCTTGGCCTTGCTCCAGGTGGGGTTTACACGGCTCGACTAGTCACCTAGTCGACGGTGAGCTCTTACCTCGCCTTTTCATCCTTACCACATAAAGTGGCGGTTATTTTCTGTTGCACTTTCCTTAGGATCACTCCCACTAGGCGTTACCTAGCACCCTGCTCTATGGAGCTCCGACTTTCCTCACGCAGCTTACGCTGCCCGCGATTATCTGGTCTACTTAATTTCACTTTATATTATCATACAAAAAAAATTATGTCAATATCTAATATTAAGGTTTTATTTTTATTGATTCAGAAAACTATATTAAAAAATTTCTATACAAATTATTATTTATAAAAATTTTGAGTCAAATACATGCTTAAGCTTCCACCAAAAACTACTCCAACACCTATATATTTATAGTCACCCAAAATATTGACTCTATGCCCTTTCGAATTCATAAGAGCATAATGAGCAAATATCCCACTAGTTTGACCACCTGCTATATTTTCCGCTGCAGCCATATAATTTATATTATATGATGACATCCTATCAAAAGGTGTTTGATTTTTTAGGTTGTTGTGGGCAAAATAATCATTATCCCTCATATCTTTGCTATGAGAACGAGCACATAAAGTTGCATTTTCATCATATGAAAGAGTATTTAAATTTTTATTAAATCTCTCACTATTAATTAAATATCTATTTACATTTTCAAAATCACCACATATAGATGAATCTGTTGAATAAATCCCATCCATATTTTCTTCAACTTTTTTTGATATAATTTGTATTCCCACTACTTTATTACCATCAAAAGAATCATAAAATGCAGTTATATAGCATGTTTTTGTTTTTATTACACTATAATAATCTTCATTTATTATATATCTTACATTTCCCTTTAATCTATATTCTAGAGGTTTATAGTTTTTTAGAACTTGTGATTCAGTAGTTCCTAATTTTATATTGCTTTCATATGAATCCATAGTATTGCTAAAAAGGGCTACTACTTTGTTTTGTAGTATTCCTACCATGCAAAATTTACTGTAATCACTGTTATAAACATACCAGTCAAATCCATATTCGCTTTTTTCTATTTTATTAGGTTCACCTAATTTTGATTTTATATCTTTTACACTTTGTCCTAGTCTTATATTTTTATAATTTTCGTAGTTTATATAACTTCCATTTGATACATTACTATTATTTCCATTATTCTCATCTTCTATACCCGAATCACTATAATTATTTTCCATATTATCTAAATTATTTCCTTCATCGCCTTGATTATTTTCATATTTATTTAATATGTTGATTTGGATATAATTCGATAATTTATCTCCAGCATCTTTTATCTCTGCTCTAAATAAAAAGATAGCCACTAAAACTATAAGAATAGTAAAAAACTTTTTCACTCAATCACCCCTA
>OLPU01001483.1_pt1 | contig 17413 bp, 16 predicted proteins | sample 1673111 | NCBI WGS metagenome assembly OLPU01 (sample SAMEA3136755, study PRJEB25190) | human gut metagenome | reverse complement strand
CTCGGCCTCCAGATCGGCCACGATGGCCTTGCGCGCCTCGTAACGGTCGAGGCCGTTGTACTTGCCGGCGTTTTCGTTCATCTTGCCGTACTGGTCGATGACGACGACGTGTGGCAGATCGTGGCGCTGGCCCATCTCGAAGTCGTTGACGTCGTGGCTTGGCGTGATCTTGACGCAGCCGGTACCAAATTCGCGTTCAACGTATTCGTCGGCGATGACAGGGATTGGTTTGTTCACGATCGGCAGGATGACGTTCTTGCCGATGAAATCTTTGAAACGCTCGTCCTCTGGATGCACAGCGACGGCGGTGTCGCCGAACATGGTCTCTGGACGGGTGGTGGCGATGGTGAGCTTGCCACTGCCATCTTCGAGCGGATAGTTCAGGTAGTAGAGCTTGCCCTGGTTTTCTTCGTGCTCAACCTCGATGTCAGAGATCGTGGTCTGGCAATGTGGGCACCAGTTGACGATGTAATTGCCCTGGTAGATCAGGCCCTCTTCATAGAGGGAGACGAATGCTTCACGCACAGCGCGGCTGCAGCCTTCGTCCATGGTGAAGCGTTCGCGGTCCCAGTCGCAGGAAGCGCCGAGCTTGCGGATCTGCTTGGTGATGGTGTCGCCGTACTGCTTTTTCCAGTCCCAGCAGTGACCGATGAAGGCCTCGCGGCCGATCTCCTCGCGCTCTATGCCCTGCTCGCGCAGCATGTTTTCCACCTTCGCCTGGGTGGCGATGCCGGCGTGGTCTGTGCCTGGCACCCAGAGGGTGTTGAAGCCCTTGAGGCGCTTGTAGCGCACAAGGATGTCCTGCATGGTTTCGTCCATGGCGTGGCCCATGTGCAGCTTACCGGTGACGTTTGGCGGCGGAATGACGATGGAGAACGATGGCTTCGTGTCGTCGTCCGTCGGCGCAAACAAATGGTTGTTTTCCCAGAATTCATACCAGCGGTTTTCAACCTTGGATGAATCGTAATTTTTTTCAAGATTTTCAATAGACATGTGTGATTCTTCTCCTCCAAAATAAAAAAACGCCGCCCCCGCAAAAGGGCGACATGGATCGCGGTACCACCTTTTTTCAGCCCGAAGGCCCTCACGATTTTCTAACGGTCATCAACCGGGGTCACCCCGCCTCAAAAGCAACCTTCAGACGCTTTCTGCCTGCCGCACTTCCAGCCATGGTGCCGCTCTCTGGAAAGCTCCGGCGTCTTACTCCTCTTTCTCATCGGCTCTATTTTTACATGATACCAAAGCGCGCCGCGCCCCGTCAATATCCAGCGTGCGCAAATTTGTACAAAAAAAGCTACAGATCCGCGCGTGGCAGATCTGCAGCCTGTTTTTTAGAAGCGTTTTTTCTTGGACTTCATCGACATGTCGTACCACAATGGGGAGGCGACGAAGATCGAGGAATAGGCCCCGCTGACGATACCGATGATGAGCGCGAGCACGAAGAGCTTGGTGGTCTCGCCACCGAAGAAGAAGACGCAGACGATCGGAATGAGCGTTGTCAGCGATGTGAAAAGCGACCGGCGCAGCGTCGACTGGATGCCGTAGTTGACGGTCTGGGCGAGATCGTCGCGCTTGACGGCGCCGAGACGCTCGCGGATGCGGTCGAAAACGACGATGGTGTCGTTGATGGAGTAGCCGAAGATGGTGAGGATGGCGGCTACGAAGTTGGAGTTGACCTCGAGCTGGAAGATGGAAAAGATCCCGACGGTGATGAGAATGTCGTGGAAGAGCGCGAGGTTACCGGCGAGGGCAAAGCGCCACTGGAAGCGCACGGTGATGTAGACGATCATCAGCACGACGGCAACGACGAGGGCGAGCACACCACTGAGCAGGATCTCCTGCCCGATGGATGGGCCAACGGCGTTGGCGGAAAGCACTTCAAAGCTGCCAGCAGCGTCGGTGAGCTGGCTGGTGAAATCGTCCTGGGCGCTCTGGTCCATGAAATCGGTGCGGATCTGGAAGGCGCCGTTCTGGAGCTGTTGGATCTGCGCGCCGTCGTAGCCCATGTCACCGAGCTCGCTGCGGAGATCGGCGATGTCTTTTTCGTCTTCGAACTGGATCTGGTAGACGGTGCCGCCGGTGAAGTCGACGCCGAAGTTCAGCCCCTGCACGAAGAGGGAAACGATACCGGCGATGATGACGATGATGGAGAGCGCGTAAGCGAATTTTCTCTTACCTATGAAATCAAAGTTCATTGCTGGCCCTCCTTCCGTTTAATGCCATAGAAGCGTGGCGTTTTGATGACGCCGCCCTGCACGAGATTGCGCAGGATGAAGCGTGTGAAGCTGATGGCGGTGAACAGGCTGAGGATGATACCGATGGCCAGCGTGACGGCGAAGCCGCGGATGGAGCCTGTGCCGAGGAGCATCAGCACGAAGGTGGCGATGAGCGTGGTCACGTTCGAGTCGAGGATGGTGACGAAGGCTTTCTTGAAGCCGGAATCGGTGGCCACACGCACGGTCTTGCCGGCGCGCAGCTCCTCACGGATGCGCTCGTAGATGAGCACGTTGGCGTCGACGGCCATGCCGATGGACAAGAGGAACGCGGCGATAACCTGCAGGGTGATGGTGGAACGAATGAGGATCAGCGCTCCGGCCAAAAGGATGGCGTAGAGCACGAGCGAAATGATGGCGACGACGCCCGGTCCGCGATAGATGCAGAACAGGAACAGCGCCAACAGCACGCAGCCGATGATGGCTGCCTGCAGGCTCTGAGCGATGGCATCCGGCCCGAGCTGAGCGCCGACGGTGTTCTGCTCGACGATCTCAAGATCGACTGGCAGCGCGCCGCTGTTCAGCTGGATGGCCAGGTTGGAAGCTTCTTCGCGGGTGGCAAAGCCGCCGGAGATCGAAGCCTGGCCGTCGGTGATCGGCTCCTGGATGGTTGGTGCGCTGATCACCTGGTCGTCGAGGACGATGGCGATGGCGCGATTTGAATCGCCCTGGCTGTATTTGTCGCAGAGATCCTGCGTGGCTTCGGCAAAGGCTTTCGCCCCTTCGTCGTCAAAAGCGATGTTGACGGCGAACATCTTGTTGGCGTCGGTGGTCTGGTCGTTGGTGGCTGCCTGTGCATCCTTCAGATGCGAGCCATCGACGACGACCTCGCCATTATCCACACGCACAAACTGCATCTTCGCAGTTGTGCCGATGGTGCGCACGGCTTCTTCCGGATCCTCAACGCCCGGCAGCTCAACGGCGATGCGGTTTTCGCCTTCCAGGCGAACATCCGGCTCGGCGACACCGAGACCGTTGATGCGGTTGTTGATGATGGAGATGGCGCCCATCATGTCTTCGTTGGAGGTGCCTTCCGGCGCTTCCAGACGAATCAATACGCCCCCCTGCAGATCGAGCCCGAGATTGGCGTGGCTCCGATACACAGGCACAAGGGCGAACGCGGCGACCACGATCGCCAAAACGACCGCAACCACCACGGCAACTCTACCTCGTTGCATGAGTCAATCCCTCCTAATAATGATGTGATAAAACCATGACCTATTATAGGACAACAGGCCGTTAAATAAAAGCAAAAAATGAGCTGCATGACGCAGCTCATGTGCAAAAGTCGCATCGTTATCCAGTATTTCTGAAACGCAGCGGTTTTACCTGTAAAAATCACAAGGCGCTCAGGCCTTTTTTTCATCCGCAGCTTCTTTTTCTGCTTCGGCTTCCTCTGCCGCTTCGATCTCTGCAACTTCTTCGATCTCTTCGGCGTCTTCAGCCGGCAGATCCTCTTCGTCGTCGTCTTCTTCCTGAAGCACCATCGCGATGTACTGACGGTTGAGCTCGATGACGATGCCGTCGGCGATCTCGATGTAGAGATAGCTGTCGTTCATGTCGCGGACATAGCCGGTGATCCCACCAACGGTGAGCACGCGGTCGTTGACCTTCAGATTGTTGATCATCTGCTTATGTCTGTCTTGAGATTTCTTCTGCGGACGGATCATGAGAAAATACAGAAGCGCAAAAAGCGCGACGATGTACAGGATCATAAATCCGCCGTTACCGGAACCAATAATCATTTGACTCAAATTTCTTCCCTCCTCACAACCAGAATACTACCATTATACTATTTTCATCCGTTATTTCAACCGATGAGCAGTTTAGAATTAATGAAAGTTAATCCTCTTCGATGGTCAGGCAGAAACCAGAGACATCGCCGTAGCCTTCTGTGCCTTCCACGGTGGTGAAGCGGCGAAATTCCTTGCTCTTGGCGCCTGGGAGGCGAAAATCACTGTTGTCGACAGGGGCGATGGCGACCTCCTCTGGCTTTTCTACCTGTGGAACGTATTCATACGGATAACGGTAAGCGCGGTAGACCATGTTGGTGGTTATGTGTTCGCCGAAATATGGGCTGATGTATTCCCAGACGATCTCGTGCTCTGGCGTGATCTCCAAAAGCCGCCCGTCTTCGCCCTGGGTGATCAGGGTGTTGCCGTTTGGCAGACGCTGGGCGCTGGAGATGTAGCAGCTGTAGAAATGGTCGGCGATGAAGGGCTGCATATAGCCGAGGTCCATCGGCCGGCACTGCCAGACGATCTCCAGCGTCGTCGGATCGATCTCGAGCACGCGCGAATAGTCGCGGTGTGCGTTGTTCACGCCCATCGGCGAGACAGGATTTGGCGCGCCGTAGCCGGCCCAGCCGCCGTTGTCGTAGATGAGGATGTTGCCGGCACCAGGCAGCCCCTGTGGGATCATGTGGGCGTGGTGCTGGCCGATGATCTGGCCGATCTCTGCCGCCTTGCCGGTTGTGTAGTCGGGGCCGAGTTTCCAGACGAGCTTGCCGGTCTTTTTGTCGAGGATAGCGATGATGTTCGTCTGGCGGCCGTCGAAGATGATGTTGTCGGGATGGAAGCGTTCGTCGCCGGCGTCGTACCATTTGTTCGGGCCGAGAACGCTCATGCAGTTGATGTGCATCCAGTCGCCGAGGCCGTTTTTCACAAGGTTTGGATTGCGGGCGATGGCGTTTTTCGCCGCTTCGTCAAAGCCCAGCTCGTCGAAATGGTCGTGGATGCACCATTCCCAGACGATGTTGCCCTCCCAGTCGACCTCGATCATGCGGTCGCTGATGAGCTTGTGCAGGGAGATCTCCGGCACGACGACGTCGGTGTGGGTGAGGATCAGCGTGTTGCCGCCTTCGATTTTGGCGTCCATCCCCGGCACATAATAGCCGACGGGATTGCCCTCGCGCTGGTAGTCGTGGTGCTGGCGCGCCATCCATTCCGGCGCGTGGTCCGGGTCCTCGATGTACTGGTTTTTCTTAAATTCCCAGCGCACGCGGCCGTTCCAGTCGACCTGCACCAGGTCCTTGTAATCCTGCCAGCCGTAGGTGCTGTTGCGCTGGCCGCGGCAGCCGAAAACATCGCCGTTTGAGAGGAGCTTGTTGGGAAAGCCCTCGAGGTTGTGCCAGTGGTTGACAACGCCGCCGTTCATATCGATGAGGGTGGCGCCGTGCTCATTGGCCTGGAACAGCGTGTAGCCGTTGTAGCATTTTTCTGGTTTGTAGATGATCGTGCCCATTGGGTGTACAGATGGGGTGCCCATGTTTATTCCTCCTTTAGATAGATGCAGCCCGTTCCACGAGCTGTGGCAGCTCCTCGCGCACGCTGGCTTCGCAGTCGCGCATGGCGAGGATGGTTTTCTCGAAGAGCTCCTTGAGCTCCCAGCCGAGGTTTTCCGCGCCCTGGCGGATGACATCGCGGGAGCAGCCGGCGGCGAAATGCTTGTCCTTGAATTTGCGCTTGACGCTGTCGGCGCCCATATCCATGACGCTCTTCGACGGACGCACCAGCGCCCCAGCGTTGATCAGCCCAGTGAGCTCGTCTGTCGCAAAGAGCACCTTCTCCATCTCGTGCTCCGGCTTGACATCGCTGCAGATGCCGTAGCCATGGCTGCAGACAGCGTAGGTCAGTTCCTCGCCAGCGTCGATCTCTGCCAAAAGTTCCGGCGCCTTCTGGCAGTGTTCGTCGGGATACTGCTCGAAATCAATGTCGTGCAAAAGCCCCACCAGCCGCCAGAAATCCTCCTCCTCGCCGTAGCCCAATTCGCGGGCGTACCAGCCCATGACGCCCTCCACCGTCAGCGCGTGCTCCAGATGGAAGGTGTCCTTGTTGTATTTCAGCAGCAGCTCCAGCGCCTGCTCGCGTGTGATCGTTGTCTCCATGATCCGTCCTCCTCCGTGTGCGTTTGGTTTTCTTATTATAAGTGTACGCGCCCACGGCGCTTCCTGTCAATCGCTCTTGCAGAAAATTCTGCGCTGTGATATGCTGAATGTGTTCAACCGAAAGGAGTGGCAGCATGCTTCATCATTCTTGCAAATAAAATCATCGCAGAACCATCCCTCGGGATTTTTGTGCCTATTTGCAGGATTGACGAATCACATCTCACGCCGCTGCTTAATGAACAGCCCTATTTGTATGCACGGAGCCGTGAGAATCGATCTCATGGCTCTTTTTTAATGAAAGGAAGTGGTTTCATATGAAAAAAATGATCAAGGTGATGGGCGGAGGTCGCCTCGCCTGACAGTGACCACACGCTCAACACCGACTTTGTAAACTTCAAAGAATACAAAGGAGGCACTGATCCAATGTCACTCATCAAAGTAGAACATATTACCTTTTCTTATCCTGAGAGCCTGACGCCTGTGTTCAAAGACGTGAGCTTTAAGCTTGACACAAACTGGCGGCTCGGGCTCATCGGTCGCAACGGGCGCGGCAAAACAACGCTCCTGCGGCTCTTTCTGGGGGAGCTGCCCTACAGCGGCACCATCTCAAACTGCACAAATTTCGTCTATTTTCCACAAACACCTGTCGATTCGACGCTGCTGGCGCGGGACGTGCTGGCAGAGCTTTATCCCCTTGCGGAGGACTGGCAGCTGCGGCGTGAGCTGAACCTGCTTGGCTGCGATGCCGACGAGATCCTCTGGCGTCCCTTCGACACCCTCTCCGGCGGCGAACAGACGAAGATGCTGTTGGCTGGGCTTTTTTTGGATGATGCCGCCTTTCCCCTCATCGACGAGCCCACCAATCATCTCGATCTCGCTGGGCGCGAAGCCGTAGCGCGCTATCTCAGCCGCAAGCCAGGCTTCATCCTCGTGAGCCACGACCGCCGCTTTCTTGATGCCGCCGTCGACCACATCCTCGCCATCAACGCCTCGGATATAGAAGTTCACAGCGGGAATTATTCTTCCTGGCAGGACAACTTCGCCCGCCGCGAAGCGCACGAAAAAGAGCAGAACGCCCGCTTGCAGCACGAAATCCGCCAGCTCAAGCAGGCCGCAGCGCGCACCGCCAACTGGTCCGACCGCGTCGAACGCACCAAGACCTGCGCCTACGACAAAGGTTACGTCGGCCACATGGCGGCCAAGATGATGAAGCGCAGCAAGGCCATCGAAGCCCGCCGCGAGCGCGCCATTGAGGAAAAATCCAAGCTGCTGAAAGATTTCGAACATGAACAGCCCTTGAAACTCGTTCCTCTCACCTACCGCGCCGACCGCCTCGTCACTTTTGAAGAGGTGCAGGTGCGCTACGCGGGTGTCGCCGTCGGCGCGCCGCGCTCCTTCACCATCCACCGCGGCGACCGGCTCTTTCTCGACGGGCCCAACGGCAGCGGCAAATCCAGCTTGCTGCGGCTTTTGGCGGGCGAGCCCCTTGATCACAGCGGGCGCGTTCTCATCGCCAGCGGGCTCATCATCTCCTATGTGGCTCAGCGCACCGACGCCCTCCGTGGCAGCGTGTTCGACTTCGCCGAAGCTGCGCAGATCGACCGCACCCTCTTCCTCTCTTTCCTGCGCAAAATGGGCTTTCCCCGCGACCATTTCGCGCGCGACATGACCACCTTTTCTGAAGGCCAGAAGAAGAAAGTCCTCCTCGCCAAAAGCCTCAGCGAACAGGCCCATCTCTACGTCTGGGACGAACCGCTCAACTACATCGACCTCGCCAGCCGCCTGCAGATCGAAGACCTGATCCAAAAATACCAGCCCACCATGCTCCTCGTCGAGCACGACCGCGCCTTCCGCGACGCCATAGCCACCGAGGTGGTGACGCTGAAACACAAAATGCTCCCGAGCTTTCCCGGGAGCATTTATTATTTTTCAATCGCCACGTCCTTGATAACTTTCGCCGGCACACCGCCGACGATGGTGTTTGCCGCAACGTCCCTGGTCACGACGGCGCCGGCTGCCACAATCGCGCCGTCGCCGATGGTGACGCCAGGCAGGATGGTGGCGTTTGCGCCGATCCAGACATTCTTGCCAATGTGCACCGGGCGCGCGAACATGCCGCCGCGACGCGCCGGATCCTGCAAGTGGTTCAAGGTGGCGATGACGGTGTTGTGGCCGATGAGCGCGCCGTCGTCGATGGTGACGCCGCCCTGGTCCTGGATCTTCACGCCGCTGTTGAGGAAGACGCCCTTGCCGAGCTTGAGATTTTTGCCGCAGTCGCAGAAGATCGGCGGAAAAAAGCGCACACTCGCGTCCACCTCGCGCCCGGTGAGTTCGCTAAAGAGCGCCTGGATGGTCTCCGGCTTGCGGTCGCAGGTGTTGAGGTCGTTGCAGATGCGGATCGCCTCCTCGGAAAGCTGGTGCATCATCTGGTGGATCTCCGACTCTCCCTCAAGGATCGCGCCGCTGTCCATAAATGCCAAAAATTCGTCAAGTGTCATTGTTTTATCCCCTCTCTGGTTCTCGTTTTTCTTCATTATAAATCGCTGCAGCTGCGTGCGCAAATAGCTGCTTGTCATAGGATGCTATGCAAAAAACGAAAAACGCAGCCTCTCTGCGAGACTGCGTTCCCCTTATTCATGATTCTGTCCATGGTGTCCGCCGTGGCCTGCGCCATGTCGGCCCTGCCCGCTGCCGTTCCTAGCACCGTAGCCCTGGCCATTTCCGGCGCCCTGGCCCTGCTGCGCACCATTCGCGCCAGCGTCAGTCGCCGCCTCGCCCTGGTACTGGGCCAGCAGATCGCGCAGCTCGCGCATCGTCATCTGCTGCGCCTCCTCCGCCGTCAGGCTCGGGTCGTAGGCCAGAAGTTCCTGATAGACGTGGTACTTGCCGCAGGAAAGCCCCGCCTCGTGCGCCTCTGCCAGCTGCGCATCGCCAGCCTCCAGAGCGTAGCAATGGGCGTTTTCGTGCCGACCCATGCAGCCGCTGACATAATCCAGCACCGCACCCGACTGCGCCGCGTCGTCCTGCGCCTGCACCACAGCGATCGCCAGCTCCTCGCCGCGCGCCAGACAGTCTGCAATGGTGGCATTTGCCAACAGCTCATCCACCGCCTCGTCGTAGCGCAGATTCTGCACATCCAGCGCCGCCGCCAGCGCCGCGCCGTCGTCGTTGTAGCCGTTCAGCGCGATCACCCGGTCGAAGCGGTTGATGTCCATCTCCAGCGAAGGGTTGATGTCGATGCTCAGCACCGTCGTCGGCGTGTAGTAAAGCGCGTGGCCGCCCAACCCCGCCGCCAGCAGCAGACACACCGCCACAGCCAGCGCCGGCAGAAGCCGCCGACCTCTGCGCCGCGCTCCGCCCCCGCGCATCTCACGCACCACAGCCTGCGCCGTCCGCGTCTTCAGCGCCTCGCTTGCCCGCATCGCGTCGAAGGCCTCGTTCAATCTCGTCATCACGCTTCACCTCCCAGCACATCCCGCAGCAGGCCGCGCCCGCGCGACAGCTGTGTGTACACCGTGTTTTCCTTCGTGCCCAGGATCCGGGCAATCTCCGGCGCCGTGTAGCCCTCGTAATCATGCAGATAGACCACCCGGCGATATTTTTCCGGCAGCGCCAGCACCGCCTCCAGCACCTCCGAGTGGTCCTGAGCCGCGCCCAGCTCCCCCACGTACGCATCAAGGGGCACAGTGTGGCGGCGAAAGAAGCTCTTCAGGAGATCCTTGCAGGCGTTGATCGTCACCCGGCAGAGCCAGGCCTTTTCGTGCTCCCGGCTGGCAAAATCCACCTCGCTCATCGCATACTTCAGGAACACCGTCTGGAAAATATCCTCCGTGTCCGCCTCGTTTTTCAGATGGATGAAGCAGATGCGTTTCACCATATCCGCGTACCGATCGATCGCTTCCCGAACCGCTTCTTCGCTGCGCATCACCGCGCCCCCTCTTTACAACAAATTTTTACCAGCGACCGCCGTGGTGACCGCCGCCATGGTGCCCAGCAGCATGATGCCCGCCGCCAGCGCCGACATTGTCACAAACCCCGTCGCCGTTCGCGTCCACATAATTGCCGCAGCCCGTGCCATGGTTGTCGCAGACGCCATCGCCGTTCGCGTCCACATAATCGCCGCAGCCCGTGCCACGATTGTCACAAACACCGTCGCCGTTCACGTCGACAAAATGCCCGATCCCGTGGCCACCAGCGTGGGCAAATCCCGCCGCCGACATCGCCGCCGGCACAGCCGCCACAAGCAAGAGCCCAACCAAGATCAGCGCCAAAATCTTTTTCCTCTTCTTCATGAACAGGACCTCCTTAAATAGTCTTTCACTAAGAATACGATCCAAACCGCCCCATCCATTCATCCCAGGAAAAATTTTTCAAAAAATCTTCCCCCATTATACCCCCGCCGCCGCGCCCCGCGCAAGCGCACAAAAAAGGCCCGGCACAAAACGCCGGACCGAATCCTTCGCATCATTCTGCGTGACCGCGGCCATGATGATGACCGCCACATTCGTTCGCATGCTTGTGGCAGACAGAGCCCGTCGAGACCAGCTCGCCAGCCAGATAGTGCTTCGCACAATCCTCTGCGCTGCCAGCTGCGCCAGTGATGACCTCGATGCCACGCGCATTGAAAATATCGATCGCGCCCTGGCCCATGCCGCCGGAGATCACCACATTCACGCCGAGATCACCGAGATAATTTGGCAAAAACCCAGGCTTGTGGCCAGGATTTGGAATGCTCTCGTGCCCCGTGATGACGCCGTTTTCTGCGTCAAAGATGTTGAAGTTCTCGCAATGACCGAAATGCTCCGTCGTCATTGCACCTGTGCTTGCTACTGCGATTTTCATGAGTAAACCCTCCATTAACATGATCATTCGTAAAGTAACGCCATACATTCATCAAATATCTGCCGCAGAGCGTCCCGCGCCGACGAATCCACCGCCGCAATGCTCTGGCCGGCGTTGATCGCCTCTGGCACCGCCCTGTCGTAAGGAATCGTCCCCAGAAGCGGGATCGCCTCCTCGGCGCAAAAGCGCGCCACCGCCGCCGTGCTTTCCGGCGACACATCCGCCTTGTTCACGCAGACCGCCACCTTCGTGCCAAAGCCGCGACAGGTCTGCACGATCCTCCTGAGATCGCTCAGTCCCGACACTGACGGCTCCGCCACAAGGAGCACCATATCCACGCCGCTCACCGAAGCGATCACCGGACAGCCGATGCCCGGCGAGCCATCGATGATCGCAAGCGCAGCCTCGCTTTCGGCGACCAGGGCTTTCTTCACCTCAGTCACCAGCTTGCCCGAATTGCCGCGGCCCATCTTCAGCTTCGCTGTTGAAAACACCGCCTCCTCGCGATAGAGCGCCTGCTCCCCGGCGACATCGTCCACCAGGCGCACCGCCTGCTCTGGACAGACCGCCACACAGACACCGCAGCCCTCGCAGGCGATCGGGTCGACCACAAAGCCAGCGTCCGTCTCCTGCACAGCGCCGAAGCGGCAATGCGCCGCGCATTTTCCGCAGCGCGCGCAAGTTTCCGCGTCAATCTCCGCCTTCTGGCCGCCGAGATAAGGCCGCCGCTCCGGCTCGCCGGCAAACTGCGCCACCAGGTGCAGGTTCGGCGCGTCCACATCGCAGTCTGCAAAGGCCTGCGCCTCGGCAAAAGCGATGAAAGCCGCCGCCGTCGTCGTTTTTCCCGTGCCGCCCTTGCCGCTCAGGATCAACAATTGTTTCATGCGCCTGCGCCTCCTTTCAGGATCTCGCGCCAGAGCCCGCTGAACATCTCGCCCAGAGCTGGCTCCGCTTCCACAGCGACGCAGCCCGCCGCGCTAGCGCGCGCCGTCTCAGCGCTGTAGGGGATATGCGCCAGCACAGGCAGCCCGCGCTCCGCGCACAGATCGTCGATCAGCGCGTTCTCGTCGCTCGCCTTGTTCACGATCACCGCGCAGCGCTTGCCCAGCACCTGCACCAGCTCCGCCACCATCTCAAAATTGTGGGCGCCGAAGCGCGTCGGCTCCGCCACGATCAGGCAGAGATCCGCCTCCTTCACACTCTCCACCACCGAGCAAGCGCTCCCTGGCGGACAATCGATGATCACATGCGCCGCAGCGCTTCTCTCAGCGATCTCCAGAAGCGACTCGATGATCGAAATGCCCGAAGCCTCGCCGATGTTCAGAAACCCCGACGCCACCTCCACCTGCCCATGCCGCCCAAGCTCAATGTGGCCGATCTCCACCGGCTCCTCGCGCACAGCCCCCGCCGGACAAACCAGCGCACAGCCGCCGCAGGAATGGCAGACATCCTTGAACACCATCGGGCTCTCGCCGATATAGGCCAGGGCATTGAAACGGCAGAAGTCCACACACCGCCGGCACCCCGTGCATTTTTCCGCAGCAAAAGCCGGCAACAACTTCGTCACCACTTGCCGCTGCACACCCTCCGGCCGCAAGAACAAGTGCCCGTTCGGCTCCTCCACATCACAGTCCAGATAAAGCGCCGATTCCGCCGTCTGCGCCAGATTGACCGAGACAAACGTCTTGCCCGTGCCGCCCTTGCCGCTCAAAACAGCGATCTTCATAGCTCCTCACCCCTGATGATGAAATCCCGCGTGGATATTCGCCAGCGCCTCAAGCGCTCCAGCTGCAAACGCATCCAGATTTTCCTGCGCCGTGCCGCCGACAGACTGGAAAAGCTTCACCCCAGCCGCCTGGAGCACCTGCGCCGCATTCTCGCCGCAGCGCGGTGCGATCAGCGCCTGGGCGCCAGCGTCCACAACCGCCTGCGCCGCCTTGATGCCAGCGCCACCAGCGCTCATCACCGCAGAATTGTCCAGATAATCCACCGACTTCGTCTCCGTGTCATAGAACAAAAAATTTGCCGCGCGGCCAAAATTTTCAGCCACCGCACCGTCCAGCGACTGTGCATCAACAGGAATTGCAACCTTCATTTTTCAGGACCTCTTTTCTCAAGAATAACAGACATATGCCGTTTATGGTTTCATCATAGCACCATAAAAATCATATGTCAATAAACCCCATAAAAATAGCGCAGCGATTTCTCGCTACGCTATTTATGGAAAGGATAATCAGAAACCGTCAGCGTTTTTTAGAACTGGTCGTCGGTCACGCAGGCATCCATCTTGCCCTCGTAGCCCCAGGTCCCTTCGATCGTCACAATGTTGTCGAGATGCGCATCAGCAGCGCCCGGCACACGATACTGGAGATTGTTGAGACGTTTCACAGGAACCTCTTCAGGCTTTTCAACCTGTGGCACATAATCGTATGGATAACGATAAGCGCGGTACACGCGTGGAGAATCCATTTCGAATGGCGCGATGAATTCCCAGACAACTTCCTTGTCAGGGGTGACTTCCAAGAGTCTCGAGCCGCAGCCTTCCGTGATCAGCGTGTTGCCGTTTGGCAGACGCTGTGCAGAACTGATCAGTGGGCTGTAGAACTGGCTCTTCGCAACGATCGAAGACATGCTGTACCAGCTTGCAGAGGTGAATTCCCAGACAAGCTCCAGCGTCACAGGGTTGATCTCCACAATACGGCTGTGGTCACGCAGATCCGTCTTCGTGCCGTCCTTGGAAGTGCGGCCTGGATAGCCATAACCAGCCCAACCGCCGTTGTCGAAGATCAGGATGTTGCCTTCGCCAGGCAGACCCTTTGGAATCATGTGGCAGTGGTGCTGACCAATGATCTGGCGGATCTTGCGCAGCTCTTTCGTCTTCGTGAAATCAGGGCCGATCTGCCAAACAATCTTGCCAGTCTTCTTGTCCGTGATCCCCATGATGTTCGATTCACGCGCATCCCAGATGATGTTGTCCGGATGGAAGCGTTCGTCGCCTTCGTCGTACCATTTGTTTGGACCAAGCACACTCATCGAGTTGATGTGCATCCAGTCGCACTGGCCTTCGCCGTTCGTGTGGTAGTTTGGATTGCGGAAGAGCACCGTCTTTGCCTGTTCGTCAAAATCCAGTTCACGGAAATGTTCGTTGATGTTCCATTTCCAGACAATGTTGCCTTCCCAGTCCACCTCGATGAAGCAGTCGTCCAGGAGACGCTTGTCAGAAATGCGCTTGTTGTACAGGTCTTCGTGGCAGAGGATCAGCGTGTTGCCGCTGTCGGTCTTGCATTCCATGCCTGGTACATAGTAGCCGACAGGATTGCCTTCGCGCTGATAGTCGTGGTGCTGACGCGCCAGCCAGTATTCCTTGTCGCCATCCTTGCAGAATTCCTTCTTATTGAAGGACCAGACAACGTTACCGTCCCAGTCAACCTGCGTCAGATCCGCCATATCCTGGTAAGCGTATTCCGCATCGCGACGGCCCAGGCTGCCCATGCAGTAGCCGCCCTTCAGCAGTTTGTTAGGGAAGCCCTGGAAATCTTTCCAGACCTTGATGACATTCCCATTCATATCGATGAGAATCGCCCCAATCCCGGAAACAGGCATCAGCGTGTAGCCGCTCCATGCTTTTTCAGGATCGTAGATAGTAGTACCAGTAGGATAAACACTTGGTGTGCCCATACTATTTCCTCCTTAGAAATTAAACAGATTGCTTCGATAAGCATCGTTGATGCTTCGAGTATAGCATTGCATTCCGGAAAAATATAATAGCCTATGTTAATCATTTTTGATTTTTCGAAATTTTATCAATGATACTCCAAATACGCACCGTTCGCATACCGCTCTATCCCCGGCACATCCGTGATGTATAAGCTCGATCCGTCGCGCTCCACAATCTCCAGCGCCTTCAGCGCCTTGATAATGCGCGCCACCGTCACCTTGTGCACACCCAAAAATCCAGCAAGATCCACATTTTTCACAACAACCAACCGCTTCGTGTTGTCCCCGTTCGGCGTCGAATGCTCCAGCAAAAGTTGACAGAGACGATTCGCCACACTCTGCTCCTGATGCGCCTGGTAATTTTTGATCAGCCGCGCATATTCATCCGCCAGCACATCGAGCAAAAGCAGCATCATCTCAGGATTGTCCGCCAAATACGTATACACCGACTCCTTCGGGATCACATAGCCCTCGCAATCCGTCATCGCCACAAAATCAGAAGACGACAATCGGCCCTCATGCGTCCGCGACGAACCATTACCAAAAAGTGAAAAAATACCGATCAGACATTTCGAAAAATCCTCACTCGCACTCTTGAGGCCATAGATCACCTCGTCTCCCTTCACCGTCGTCATAATCCGGTAAAAATATCCGCTCGTCAAATAGAAGATGTGATCAACACGCTCACCCTGTTTAATAAAAACCGTTCCTTTTTTGATCGTCGTAAAACGCACACCCGGTAAATTCGTTAAATCCATCCTTCACCCTCCATTCCTGGAACAAAAAGCGATCGTCTCACAAAATAAGCTTATGCTTTCTATCACATTATACACGAAAGATCGCCTAAAGAAACCCCCGAAAACAAAACGCACAATAAATTTGTAAAAAAAATGACGATTTCCGTCAATCATTAACAAATGTTAACGCCAATTACAATGAGATGACATAAAATAATCTTATCCAAATTCCTGGGCTAATCAAATTTATCAAAAAAATTGAGGTGGTAATCATGTCGGAAGCAAAGAAAGTTTCCAAAACAAGTCCATGGTATTGGTTCCACGCCGTTGTCGGTTTGCTGATCATGATCGGCTTCCCTCAGCTCGGCCCATTTGAACCAATCACCGAAACCGGGATGTGGGTCGCAGGGATCCTGATCGGGATGGTTTATCTCTGGTCTACCCTCGACAGCATCTGGCCTAGCCTGTTAGGTCTGCTCTTATTCGCATTGTACTCTGGTTATCTCGGCGAAGAAGTCACCGGCTATGCAGCAGTCAAAGCCGTTTTCCTCAACGCCATCGGTAGTGACACCGTCATCACCGTTATGCTCGGTATGGTACTCTTCGGCGCAGTAGAATACGTTGGCTGCACAAAATATCTCGCCCGTTTCTTCCTCACCCGTAAGATCATCACCGGCCGCCCATATGTGTTCTTATTCATCGTATTCTTCTGCTCCTACTTCATTTCCGGCTTCACCCTCGCCGTTGCATCTCTTCTGATCCTCTGGCCACTGATGCTGGAATCCATGGCAGAATTTGGCATCGATAAAAAGAATCCAATCTTCTGGACCTCCGTCTTTGGTATTTATCTCGCCGCAACTCTCGGCCAGCCAATGTTCCCATTCAAAGGCGCAGCGCTCGTCGTCACCGGCGCATTCACCAAAGCCACCGGCGTCGCCGTCAACTATCTGGCGTACATCGCCTACAACTTTATCATGTCCCTGCTTCTGCTCATCATCTTCCTGCTCTTCGTCAAGTTCGTACTCCGTCCAGACGTCAGCAAGATGAAAAACGTCACCCCAGAGCAGTTCAACAAAAACCCACTGCCACCAATGAACATTCAGCAGAAAGTCATGCTGCTCACCTGCCTGATCTTCATCATCGTGCTCCTCGCACCAAGTTTCATGCCTAAAACCTGGGCCCTCACCCAGATCCTCAACTCCTACGGCACCAACGGCGTACTCGCCATGTGCATCATCGTGCTCATGATCGCACGCTTCGAAGGAAAGCCAATGCTCCCATTCAAAGCCGTCGCAAAAGGCTCCGTATCCTGGGACATCATCTTCCTCGTTGCCGCCGCCGTTTACGTCTGCGATGCCGTCGCTACCGAGCAGACCGGCCTGAAAGAGTTCATCGTTCAGATGCTCACCCCACTCCTCGGTAACAAGTCGCCAATCGTCTTCGTCGCCATCCTGCTTCTGTTCGCGATCATCACCACAAACTTCGCAAACAACGCCGGCATGGCAACCATCATCATCCCAATCGCCCTCGCCTTCCAGGATATGTATCCAGAAGTGCCAATGATGGCCGTCTGCATGAGCATCGGTATGATGGTATTCGTCGCACTGGCAACCCCAGCCGCTTCCCCATACTGCGCAATGCTCCATGCCCAGAAGGATAAGATCACATTCAAACAAATCGAAATCTGCGCCCTGCCAATGTGCCTCATCGCATGGCTCGCCTACTCCTTCCTCGGCTATCCACTGTCCACCATCCTCTTCGGTGGCATGTGATTTCTTGATTCCTGAGTAGCAAATAAGCAAAAGCCCGTTGACTCTGACTTCTCAATCAGGATCAACGGGCTTTATCATTTTAGAAAACTTTGGATCAGCATACAAAAATGCAGCGGATAATTTCCGCTGCATTTCAGCTTGTCGAAAAAGGTCGTCAATTGGCGACCTTTTTCTCGTCATATCACC
>OLPU01001479.1_pt1 | contig 17445 bp, 15 predicted proteins | sample 1673111 | NCBI WGS metagenome assembly OLPU01 (sample SAMEA3136755, study PRJEB25190) | human gut metagenome | reverse complement strand
ACAGGAGTATATCAAATCCCTGAGTGTAGTAGCGGACGCGATATTGCACCGCAGCAAAGCTTTCGTTCATAAGCAACATCCCATCTTATGACACTTTACGCGCAATACCTACTCTACGCAAAAGTATTGTAACACAGGGAACCGGGGCTGGCAACCATTAACAATGCTTCCTGCACCGGCTCCCGGGTTGAAGGATTAACCTGATTGGAGCTGCTTCGCCAGAATCCGCGGGCCGCATCAATAACGAAGTGATGTGATTTCAAAGACTTTCGTCACATTGTTTTCAGCCCGAAATCCCCTGGACGTGGGTTCGCTGGGATGAAATTTCGGCGGGGCAATTAATTTACAAGACAGATGATGTATTGGCATGGAAATATCTTGAAGCGTTTCATCCCCTGTGCTGACGAGAACTGGGTATTCGGGATGAAGCTGTAAGTTTGATACTGGATTATTGCATGAAAAATATATTCTATATGCTCAATGGTAGTTTTCTCAACTGGATTTCATCCCGCAGACCCTGCTAACGGGGGAGTGATGGAATGAAAACGCTGTGATGAGCACCGAATATCCCCTTGCCATCCTCCCTAAAATCCCCTATAGTGAGGCAAAAACGGGAGGCTACATCATGAATGAAAATCGATATATAACGAAAGAAAGCCTGATTCAGTTTCATAGATTCCTGCAGCAAGAAGAGCGGAGCACGGGGACGATCGAAAAGTACATGCGGGATGTGAAGAATTTTGCTGCCTGGATCGAGGATCAAAGCTCCGTTCCGTCAGGATTTTCCTGCTGCGAGGTCACCAAGGACACTGCCGTCCGGTGGAAACAGTATCTCCTGCAAAGCGGTCGCGCCCCATCGACGGTCAACTCTATGCTGGCTGCAGTCAATACGTATTTCAAGTTTATGTGCTGGCAGGATCTTCGTATCAAGGCGATCCGGCTGCAAAAGTCTTTTTTTCGCAGCAGTGACCGTGAGTTGACGAAAACAGAATATGAAAAACTGATTTCCGCCGCACGCAGAAAAGGTGATGAGCAGATGGTGCTTTTGATGGAGACCATATGCGCTACGGGGATCCGGGTCAGCGAAGTGCGCTATATCACTCGGGAAGCCGCTGCAAAGGGCAGGACGCAGATCTCTTTAAAAGGAAAACTGAGAACGATCCTGATCCCGGGGCAGCTTTGTCGGAAGCTGCAGAAATATGCCCGGAAAAAGGGGATCGGATCAGGGGAGCTTTTCCTGACGACAGGCGGCCGGCGGCTTGATCGAAGACAGATCTGGGCGAAGATGAAAGCTCTCTGTGGGGCAGCAGGCGTCGCCACACCTGGATTTAGAGTGTTCATGTCCATCAAACCACTATGGTAACGTGCCCTCTTAGGTGATGCACCTTCATTATCCTGCTGGATCTCCACATCAAACTGTTTGCCTTCGGAATCTCTGGCAACACAGTCCATGATTGCGGATCGTCCCTGCAGATTCTTATAATCCTTCTGGATGATCTGCTCAATTACTTTCAGATCCTGTTTTTCCATAATGACCTGCAGAACATATTCCAGGCATTCTCTCTGTTTGAAAACATTTCTCATAAATATGTCACTCATGAGTGTAAAATTCTTAATAATACCTTTATATCTTTCGTAACGTACTTCCAATCCGTTCTCTGGCACAATTTTTTCATCTGCCACGTTCGCTGTCACCTCCCACTTTATTCTTTTTATGTTATGAAGAAATTTTCGAAAAAGCTTTTGTTTATTTTATCTTAGCATCAATGAATGACCTTTACAAGACACTTTTTCCCCGAGTTGCATCGGGTGTTTTTTAACCTACCCGTTCCACATAGCATACACTGTTTCCCTTGCACTCAAATTCCGGACAAAGAGACAGCCATAATCTTTCCAGATCATTGATGTTCATAGCGTCCAATTCTGTTTCATCTTCTTCACCATAAATATTTACAAAACCGATCCGATATATGCCATACTCTTTATGTAGGTTTTTTACTACTTTTCTTCCTGCTCTTCGTATATTCATAAGCTCTCTTCTCTCCTCTCTTCTGCTTCCAGCAAAAATGTATTACAGGTATAGCTTCCGGAAACACTGACACCAGCGACCCCTCCAAGGCTGTCCAGATACTGGCTTCCATTTTTAGATGCGGAAATATACATATAAAAGTTTGTCAAAACATAGTTTTTATTTTCCAGAACATTCTTATAACTGCTGCTAAGCACAAGCCTTGCTCCAAGTTTTTCTGCTTTTTCTTTTACCAGCATAGCAGTTAAATTTACTGCTTTTCGTATTTCCTGTTCGCTAAGTCCGCTTTGATAATAACGTTCCAAAAACAAAACCAGTTCTTCTGCTTTATTTTCATGTGGTTCGCTTTTGACAGTCACATCAACAAACTCAATCGTCTTCCTTTCATCCGCAGCTACAAAAGATCCCTTTGTCAGACGGAGGATTGCACGAAATACAATTTTACCATTGTGTTTGATAAATATAATTTTTTTATTTGCATCAAAACAGGATAACAGACAATCACAATTTGGACCATTCCGATAGGAAATGCAGCTGCGCAGCGGTACTTCTCCTATCTGCATGACCGGAAGCAGGCTGTCCTCTTCCCAGATTTCCCATCCACAATCCACGCGCAGCAGCTTTTCTTTCCAGATTTCTTCTGTATCTCTTTTTATTGGAAAAGCAATTTCCCGTCCCAGATCTCCTCCATGGTATTTCAGCTCCATGAATTTGCCTAATAACTCAGCATTTACGATTCTTCGGATTTCTTCCTTCTTTTTCGGCTGCCTGTTCAGAAAGGAAGTCATGATCTCAGCGCCGCCTTCATAAATGAACTTCTGGATATTGGATTTATTTTCCACGACAAAAGCATCCGAAATATTCAATTCTGTCTTTAAATTCTTCCAGGAAGGATCCTGGGCCAACAGTTTGTCCATCAATGCAGGTAATCCGGAACAGCCATTTAAAAGATTCTGATTATGTAAAAGGAAGTAAACCTGATTATCCCTTGTAAGCTCTTTTAAAAGTTCAGTAAAATTCATTAAAAATATCAGAATCCATATGGCTGTTTCATGCCGAAGATCCAGAATGTTTTTAAAATCCTCCTGCATCCATCTGGAAAGCGGCTTTTTTGACAAAGCTTCTGCCAATCGCTCAACCTGATTTTCCTCTAATGCATCTGTCAGGCAGTCTCTTTTTATCAACTCACGGATCACCCGAAGACGATCATCACTTTTGGAGTATGCTAAACGATCATACAGGTCTATATAGACTGCTTTCACATTGTACAGGACTTTCAATTCTTCAAATACACGAGGCTTCGAAAACAGTGATTCTTCACTCTTTCTCCAGGGAACTACCATATATTCACAATCCCTTAAATTTTGCTCGTTTAAAGTATTTAGATTCAGGCATCTTTTATAAACCTCTTCATCCAGAATCAACGAATTTCTGTCAAGGTTTATAAGCCAGTCTCCATTCTTTCGCAAAAGTTCCAGGAAATGTTTCTTCCGTTTCGTAATGGCATACAGGATAAGCTCTGTCTTTTCCAAAGTGAGCTCATAAAGATCCATATCTGGAAGCGGATTTCCATACAGAGTGTTCACATAGGCTGCCTTTCCGTTTGAAACCTTTTCAAAATCTGCATCCGGACCTGTCAAAAATCTTATCAGCTTCGGAATATCTGCATATAATGATTCGTTCCAAAGCCACAAGTGAAGAAAAGAGGCCTGCCATTCTTTTGGAATCTGAGTGAGAACCACTTCCAGTCCATTCCGAATTTCTTTTGGATGCCGGCTCAGTTCTTCCAGCTGTTTCTTATTTAAGCTTTCCGTTTCTTTACAAAACTCGGATAAATAATTTACGAGTTCCATCAGATCCTGCTTCAAAAGTAATGCCAATGATTCCTCATCCTTGAGCAGCTCATAAAGAAGCTCCGTTGAAAAAGCCGGATTTATCAAAAGCATGCGTATCTTTATTCCCGCACGGGCAACATCAAACTCACCAATGCAGGTCTCAAGACTTGCTACAAGCTGTTTCTTTAACTCTTCTTTCGGTTCCAGAAAAGCATAATATTTCAGATAAACATATACGATCCGGTCCGGGATTTCTTTATCTGCCAGTACTTTCTCAATCTTTTTATAGGGGAATTCGGACAGTTTTTCATTTCCTGCACATTCTATGACCATTCTGATGCGGTCTGGTTCTAAAATAGAAAAATCCTTTTTGTTCATTTTCCCCAAATAGCTGAGTATTTCCGGATCGTCCATCAGAGAAGAAATCGTCTCCTCATTTAACCCCTCCATCAGACCGGAAAGTTCCTGCTGATTTACCAGTCTGGCCGCATTCATACAGGAATCTTCCCCTTTCTTTCCTATCAGTTTCAGGGGAATTGCTGCATTTTTCATTTCCCTGTAAATATTCATGTGATTTAAGATTCTTTCGATCATCACGCTACCTCTGCCCTTTCTATTAATTCAGTAATCTCCGGTAACTCCATGCATTCGTCCTGGTACATATTTTCTGCCAGCTTAAGAAGATACAGAGCTTCCTTTTTTGCCATAGGCTTTTTCGCTGTTCCTGCAAAATTATCTTTTAAATACGAGGAAACGATCTTACAGTAGAGCTTTTTATGGCCATATGAATACTGCCCGTTCTTGTAAAACTCATAAATAGACTGAATCTCCTTATCCGTTTTTCTGTTTTCCCGTAATATCTGATTAAACTGCTGTTTGATGTTTTTTTCAGTTTTCCAGTGATCTATCCGTTTTTTCTGTTCCTTTAGCCATTCTTTCCGTTCCTGATATCTTTTCCGATCCTCTTCTGTCATATATTTCTGATACAGGGTTTCTCTTCGATAAGAATCACTTATAAATGGAAGAAGCAATTTGGAAAGCTCATATGCTTCTGACTGTTCCATCCAAAGTGCTGTACTTTCCTTTAAAAGTAAGGCCGTCAGGTATTCTGGATAAATATCCGGATATTCATAAAAAAACTTCTTTTCTACCATTGAAAACAGTTCCCGGTGTTCCTCTTTTCCCAGAACTGGCGAAAAAAATTCGCACTCTCTATGTCGGATAGCATAGTATCCCAAGGAGAAAGTTTCCTTTAAAATCCTCCAGGGGCTTAAGAATTCGCATCCATCCATTCCAATCTCATTGATCAGAAATTTCAGCATAGGATAGGAATGCTCATTACAAAGACCCTTTATTTCACTTTTTAAATATCCTGCCATAAATTCCCATTTCTTTTCCAAATCTGGATCTTCATTTTTATAATCCTTTACAAACTCTTCCAGATACTTTTTTCCATCCAAAATCCCATGCAGGATCAGCCGGTTGAAAACCACATGTAGTTCCGGCTCACTCTTTTTCCAAAAAACATCCTGGTATCTTTTTCCTGTAAGGTTTTCATAACGTTCCAGATACTTCAGCAAACTTTTCGTACTGTATGTTTTGCCTTTCAGAGTATCTGTAACACACGCTTCAAATTCTTCCGAAGAGAGTTCTTTTACCAGAGGATCCCATTTTTCTTCTGTCAGATCAATGTAGTGCCACTCTTCCGGTTCATTACTTCTAAATGGAAACAACGTAAGAAACGTTTTTACATTTTCCACCCTGAACGTTTCATTCATACATTTTTCCAGCCGTTCTTTACCGTCGATACGGACAGAAAGTTTCCCATATGTTCTTAAAATCCGTGAACAAAGTACATAAGCTTCTTCTGGATATGTCTCTTTTCCGGGCAAAAATGCCTCTAATACATTCAGACCAATTTTTTCTGCTGTCAACCCGGAAAGGCTTATCCGATCGGGTCTCTCTACAAAATACATCAGTACAAAATTTAAAAAAGCGGTCTCTTTGTCGGAATATCCAAACATACGCATACGTTTTTCCAAAACGGCATCCGCATTTTTAGCATTTGTGCCTGTTAACTTTACCAGCAGTTTCAGGATATCCAGATCCTTTTTGCGATACCCTTTAAGCTTTGTCATTACTTTGCCTACCATCCACACGAAAAGATTCCATTCAGTAAATACGGATATCTTCCGGTTCTTTGAAAAGCTGTCAGCAAGTCTCTGTTTTATGCGTTCCCACAGTGTTTCATCATCCGGAAGGATGGACATGGCAAACAGCATTTCTTCTGCTCGCTCAAATGGATACGCATGCATGGCCTGTTTCCACCGATTCTTTTCCTTTTCCTCACAGATATAATTGATACTGATCAAAAACAGATCTTTCTCTCCAAGAATCTGTTTCATCTTTTTCCAAAACAGATCCTTTTGAGTTCCATTGAACATACAGGTCTCCTGCAAAGGCATCATCCTTGCCAGGGCAAGTCCGAGGGCACGGTATGTCTGCTTTGTCAAGGTCAGATGTTCTCCGATGCGCTCCAGGACTTCTCCCGGATAGTGCAGTCCATAAGCGGTTTCCATGTCTACTTTCGGCTTTTCCAGAAACATATCATTTTCTTTTAATTGCATATAAATTTTATATTTTTCCTCATTAGATGACAGCTTATAGATCAGGTTCGTCATCTGCCGGTACAGGGTAATATCAAGCCATTCTTCATAAATCTTCCATTCCATCCAATTTCCTCCTGTTTTCCCATATAAAAAGGGGACTGTTCGCCAGTCCCCCAAAATTGTTCTTATGCTGCCAGGATAATCTTCTTTTTCCGGCTTGCATAAGTGATCGCCATTGTAGAATGTTCCATGCCTCGCTGTTTCTGGTATTGCTTTACATCTGCATAATTTGTAAACGAAAGGATCTTACCATTTTCCTCTAACAAGTTCTCTTCGTTATCTTCCATATTTTCACTCCCGCAGGAAGCCAGCGTCCAGTTTACATGGCAGACATAACAGGTCATGCCTGCAAATCCCAGATACTTATGTACATACTCTTCCGCTGCCTCAGCACTCGGAAAATAACGTGCATACTCCAGGGAACGGCAAACGATCCGGTCTTTGTACCATCCGGCAAAATACCGGTTCTTTTTCAGTTCAAGTACATACCCTGTCAGATAAATCTTCTGTAAAGCATTTTCTTCCTCGTCCATCATATCAAGAAACTGTTCCGAATAGATTTTTTTCCATTTCAATGTGTTCTTCTTTATTCTTTTACGCAGCATTATCTTTTTCCTCCTCAGTTCCCACAATGAGTTTTTCTATCATTCTGTACAAATTCCGGAAATTTCCAGCCTGTCTGCGGCGTGTCATGCAATCCTGTTCAAATGCCCGGATCACAGCAGAAGTTCTTGCAAACAGTGTGAAGATTTCCTCATCTTTCAGCTGTATGGTAACCTCTTTTTCTTTCCGGTAGCTGTCTTTTTTACAATACTGGCCGCCATTGGCATTATGCATCGCTACACCGGTGCCATTCTGTATCCTGACAACCCACGGATAATTCAAAACTTCTCCTTTGTTGTTGCGAACCTTCCTCTGTATGGAAAATACTGTAACTCTTCCCATGTTGGAATTTTTATCCTCGCAAAAGATCTTTTGCTGGAAGAATTTAAATTCCTGCACATTATTCCATATACGGGAATACACGTATTTTATGATTTCCGGGCTCAGATTTGCATAAACGCTGATGCTGTCTTCTTTGCTGTAGTCAACCATGACAGCGCGGATCCTGGAATAATCGCTGGCAAAGTCTTCGTGAAAATGCCAGAAATCCTTTGGCTCTGCCATCCGCAAAAAGCTATTAAATTCCAGTAACGTATTCTGTGTCTTATGAACACAGATCTGTTTTGATACATCCGTATTCTGTTCTTTTTCTTTCCTGTTTTTCCTGTTCATCCTTACCTCCTGATAAAACGCAGCAGTTTCTTTGTCAGAAGAGCTGGAAGCTGTTCAAGATCCGTAATATCCAGAAAAGATTCCTCATAAATTTCCTGAATTGCTTCCTTGTCGCTTCCGATTGCAGCCGCCTGAAAGAATACTCCCTGCTGCAGCAGCTTTTTCCGAATCTTCTGAAGGTCCCTTTTTGCCCCTGTGCCTCCATACTGGTTTGCATTAGGTGCACCATCACTGATCACAAACAGCAGTTTCTGCTTTTCCGGTCGTTCTAAAAGCCGGCTGCCAGCATACCACAATGCAGTTCCATCCCGGTTGCTTCCATAAGGCTGCATACCAGCGATCCGGAACCGATCCTTTTCATCCGTTTCAAAATCTGCGCAGCAATGCAGATACACCGTTTCGTCTTTCAGGTTCTCATGCCGGTATCCATCTGTATGATGTCCGCACACCAAAACCGGTATTTCTGATTCCATACAAAAATCATACAGGCAAAGTGCTGCAAGAATGGCATGATTTATCCGTTCCCCACACATGGAAAAAGAATTATCGACCAGCACAGTCACACAGATATCCAGCTTTTTTCCTGGCTGTTGTTTCTTAAATACTGCCCCAGACGGTGCAGCTATGTTTCGAAGATCTACCCGACGTCCAAGAAAAAGCTTATGTTCCGTGCGTTCTTTCTGATTTTTCAATATAGGAAGCAGTTTCAGGCGAAGTCTCTTTTTTACCTGTTTAAGCTGCTCCTCATACTTTTCTGTCTGTAATTTTAAAAAATCTGATACCTCGGTCTTACGGCAAAGTTTTTTCTCTACCAGGTCATGTCCTTCTTCAAACGGTATCTCCATCAATTCCTTTTGAAGATGTTTGAAAATTTCTTCCTGTATCTTCTCATCAACCGTCTCTTTCGCCATTTCATAAAGGATCTTTTGCAAGGCATTATCACAGGATGCTTCCGTTTCTGAAACAGGAATGCCACTTTCTTTCTGTTTATCCCCGAAACCTCCAGACTCCCTGACACATTTCGGAAGATTTTCACACAACTGCTGCAGAAACTTCTGAAACTGTACTGCACGCCCGTTTTCACGATCTTCCGCTTCCTGCTCCTTTCCGTTTCTTTCGGTTTTGTCTTCTGTTTCCGACTCCTGTTCCGTATCCTCTTTTCTGATCTTATCTTCATTTCGCTCAGTCTGTGCCCCTGTGTTACCCTGCTTTTCTTCCTTCGGTTCTTCTTCGGATTCATTCGGGTTTCCCTTTTGCCCTTCACGCTCTTCCTGTTCTGGCTTTTGCTCTTCATTTTCTGTAGTGTTCTTCTCTATTTCATCTATGATTTCCGCAAAATATTTCCAGATCATCAGAAGGATATGGTTGGTGGCAAGATATCTCTCCATGTCATCTGCTGCCTTTCCCGCTTCATCAATGACCGGCATAAGCAGTTTTAGTGTATCAATAAGCTCGTAATCCGCACCATCCCAGGCATTGACCCTTGAAGACAAGGCATACTGTGCACACAGGTTCATAAGAATAGATAACCTGTCTTTCTCCGTTTCCAGCATTTCCCTAAGTGTTGGAAGCCATTCCACATTTCGGTCACGATTCATAAGGATTCCCCTGCGGATGCTTCCCGGAAAAAGGGCGCACATCTTCTCTTCTATGTACATATCATTCAAAAGATTGCTGAGATAAGATGCTGTCTGCAGAAAGATAGAAAGGATTGCTTTATCTTTTCTTTCAAAGTAGACATTCATCGCATCCAATGCCTCTTTTTCCTGTGCATTTTCCGGTACTGGCTCCTTTGGATACCAGCTGCCATTTAACATATGCTCGGCATACCTTTTTCTAAGTGCAGAATCCGTATACCGGTAATGTCCGCATTCATGTCCCAGAATCCCGATCAGGCTGTCACTTTTTAATTCCAGTGTCAGAAAACTTGACGTAATCTGGTTTCCCAGATTTACGGCAACTGTTTCTCCCTGATTCCATCCTGCAATCCCTGAATTTTTATCATCGTATAACCGTAATGTGGTCAACTTTCCACCCGTGATTTCATGCCCGATCGAGGTCAAAAGATCACGATACTGCGGCGTATGAAATACTTTTTCCGGTGTCAGTTTTTCTTTCTCTGCACATATCCGTTTCCGGTATAAAGCCTTTTTCATTCGTTTCCTCCATCCGTTTTTAATCCACATCACAATGAGGAAGAAGAAAGACGCGTTCCATAGTTCCCCGTTCTTCCTTGTCCATGGATGCTTTACTGAGCAGTGCTGTCCATGCTGACCTCCTGAGATCATTGGAAACCATGTAACTTAACACCCAGTTTTCCAATTCCCGGTATCCGCATACGCCATCCGTAATGTCCTGTTCGATCAAATATTCATGGATCTTGCAGACCGTGGCAGCCATAAAGGACAGAAGTTCTTTGTTTTTAAACCCGGTTCTTTTCATTGCCCTTTTTGCCATTTCCTCTTCTGTCAGGGCTTCCTTTGGCTGAATCAGGTTCATTCGGGAAAGAACTGACTGGTTGAAGTTCTGACAGCCAACATAATCCAGATTGGTGGTCATGATCACAATCGTATCCGGATTTCTCCGTATCTGTTCTCCATTTACAAGATCGGTTACAGCTCCATCGTCAAACAGGGAGTTTAATCTCGTAAGTGTCCCAGGTTTTTCAATCATGGCCGGCTCTTGAATTTCAATCACAGATGGTTCCCTGCATGCCTTTACGATTTCTGACTCTTTTAATAGAAAGTCTTTTTCATTTTTCGACTTTTCATAGCCTTTTTCATAAACTGCTTTCAGGATCTCCCGAAAAGCTTTTTCCCGGCTGATCCCCTCCTCATAAATGCCATTTACCGTTGCAAGAGCTGAAGCCGGATCCATTTCAATGTCTTCCAGACGTGGCAATTCCATTTCCAGATGTGCTGTTCCGCCCATATTTGGCACGGTGGTCGCTAAAAGTTCCAGTTCATCCGTTCCAGGTCCACAGGTGAACACATAATATGGAAGCCCTAAGATCTGGGCGATCATTCTGGCATCCGTTGTCTTTCCAGTACCGGCATCGCCTGTCAGCATAAACAGCCTTGCCGGTGTCTTATCTACCATCTGCAGGATTTCTTCAGCTTCCTTACTTACCAGATAGTCTTCTGGAAGCGAAGGGATCCTTTCTTTTGTCCTTTCATTTACATCCCATCTGCCAGAGTAGATCTGTTTTAATTCAAAAAGTGTTCTTTTTGTCTTTTCATTTACAGGCAAAAGCACATGAAACTTTCCATAGATTTCATCGTTTGGTGCATATACCCCGGCCGCAATTTTATATTCCGGAAGCACATCCTCCAGTTCCTCTGCACGGAACTGGCTCTTTTCCAGCGGGACCGCCTGCTGCGGATTTGCTATTACTTCGCAGTACATGGCATCGCAGCAGATAAATGCCGCCCGCAGTGCAGTTTCTGTGTCTTCCCATTCCTTTTTTTCCTGTTCTTCAAGTATGTAGAAATTTTTTTGGAACTCTTCGTTAAATAAAGGATTATCCGGGACCAGATTGGCATAAGCCAAAAGGGCCAGGTACTGCTCGCCTGTGTTTTTGCCCTCCCGGATTCCCGGAAGCTTCTCGTTTTTTTCTTCTGTCTTTAAAATCCCATTGAAACGTCCGTTTTTCGAATTATAAGTCATTACATACTTTCCCTGATGTCCAGGATATTCCATGCAGAAATAATTTATGGTATCCCTGCCCCTTTGTATACCGGCAGCCCCAGAGTCTTTTTCTTTCCGGATCTGAATCAGTGTCAGAAGTGCCTGTAACGTAGGCCCATGAAGGCGGGAGACTTTTCCCTGCTTCCTGATATTTCGCATGGAACAATCTGCTTCATCATAGCTGACCCGTTTTTTCCCTGCTTTTTCCAACATCATCCGAAATGGGTCCGGAATGGGTTCTTTCATAATCCATGGTGCATAAAAACAAAGATCTGGCATTTTGTTCCCTCCTCTTTCATTATGTGCTTTTCTGCATACGAAGGAAAGAAACAGGCAGAGCATTGGATTTTTCCAACGTCTGCCTGTCATTCATTCTTTATGCGCTCTTTTCCTGTTCCAGGATTGCTTCATATATTTTTCGGATACGGTACCCAAACATGGTGTTTCGCCGGCTGATGTAATCCGTCCGGATAGCCTGTGCGATTGCACGTTTGCTTCCCACAATTATAAACCTTTCTCTGGCTCTTGTTACTGCCGTATAGAAAATGTTTCTGCGAAGCATCCACCGGAAACATGGAAGCATTGGAAGGATTGCCATCGGATATTCACTGCCCTGAGCCTTATGTACCGTAATCGCATATGCCAGTGTCAGCGGCCAATAGTCTTCCTCCTGATATTCCATGACCCGGCCATCCCCAAAATCTACACGCATGACCATTTTTTGATCTTTCCGAAAAATCCCTATGACTTCTCCAATGTCGCCATTTGCTACTTCATCGTTGTTTTTTGTCTGCATGACCCGGTCACCTTCCCGGTAAGTATTCCTGCCATTTGTGATTTCCGGATAACCGAAACGCTTTGGATTCGCAATGTCACGCAATACCAGATTCAATGCATCCGTACCTGCTTCCGTATCTTTTCGAAGCGGTGACATCACCTGCACTTCTTCCAGAGAACCGTTTCTCTGCAGTACTTCTTTCCGATAGATCTTCTGTATCTTTTGCGAAGCCTCCTCCGGTGTGGAAGCCGGAATAAACTGAAAGGTATCATCAAACACCAGATCCAGCTGATTCTTATTGATCTTAATGGCATTCTGGCTGATGGTGGAATTCCCTTCCTGTCGGAAACATTCATCTAAGACAGTTACCGGAAATACGCCGGAATCAATGATCTCCTGAAATACTTTTCCAGGCCCTACGGATTCGATCTGATCTTTATCACCCACCAGAACCAGTCTGGCGCCGGATTTAATACTGGCAAACAGTTTGTCCGCCAGATACATATCGACCATGCTGAACTCATCTGCTATGATCAGGTCATCTGGAATTGGCTGCTCGTTCTTCCATTCTTGCTCTCCAGCTTCTCCGGTAAGTCCTATGGATTTATGGATCGTCAGTGCTGGATACTCTGTACATTCCCGCATTCGCCTTCTGGCGATGCCTGTAGGTGCACATAAAAGGATCACCGCATTTTTATCCAATGCTTCCTGTACAGCAATGATGAAACGGATCACCGTAGTCTTTCCTCTGCCGGGTCCTCCTGTAATGATGGATACCGGGTTTTCAAAGACATTTTTTACTGCCACCTGCTGTTTCGCATTCAAAATAATATCCTGTTCTTTCTGGATCTTTCTTAAAATACGGTCAACATTTACAGCCATTCCCGTCTGCATATGGAGTCTGACTAATGCGGCAGCAGCTCCCAGTTCGGCCTGGAAGCTTTTGCGTGTATAAAACCCTCCATCGTGGCAGACCAGGCTTCCATCTGTATGGATCATATCATTGCCTGTATCCCGGATTGCCCGTTCAGAGACCGGTGAAACATCTTTGTTGTGATTTAAAAGTTTTTCGACACGTTCTATAATGTCCTCTCTTTTTAAATACAAATGTCCTTCGCCTTCTGCTTCTGACATAATATGCAAAATAGCAGCCTTAATACGAAGGGGATCATCTGCACGGAAATGTTTTGCCTTTACTGCAATCTGGTCAACAGTCAGAAATCCAAATCCATGAACCTCACAGAGCCTGAAAGGCTCCTCCTTCACGATCATAACTGCAGCAGGGCCAAATTTCTCCTGTATTTTTGAAACTTTTGCAGGAGTCACCCCAAAAGGGGACAAATACATCATCAGTTCCCGGATGGAACTGCTTTTTTGATATCCTTCCAGAATATCATCTAAGCGTTTCTGCGTAATTCCTTTTACCTGAAGAAGTTTCTCCGGGCTGTCATTAAAAACATTCAGTGTATCTTCCCCAAACGTTTCTACGATGCGGGCTGCCATTGCCGGTCCGATCCCTTTGATCAGGGATGACGACAAATAAGTCCGAATACCTTCTTTTGTGGTTGGCATGGTTACTGAAAAATTGCTCACACTATACTGCATTCCATATTTTGTGGGTTTCCAGTCTCCCGTCAGTTCCACATCCAGGCCTTCGTTTGTCGGAAGTTCGGTTCCAAATGCCTGAAATATTCCATAATTTCCATTCTTTTGTTTTTTTACTTCCTCCGGTAAATCTTCATTGGTCATGTAGGAAGCTACCGTATATCCACTTCCTGCATTATAATAGATCTGCCGGATGGCTTTACAGCAAATGCTCATGTTCCAGCTCCTCTCTACCATGAGATCCAGAGATAATTATTGCATCCCATACTGGTGATGAAACCATCCTTCTTTAGTTTTTCCCGGATCACCTCTGTCTGTCCAAAAGGATAACCTTTTAAAATTCCAATCCTTCGATATTTCCTTTTTCCAATGGAAATACTGCAGATTCCTTCCCTGTTTACTGAAAAACGGTTTCGATTTTCAGATTCCAGAGTTTTCCGAATCGCCTGGATCCGCTCAAAGCCTTCATCTTCGTACCATATGGCAGCCTGTGCCCTGCATCTTGCCTGCTTCTCCTGATTATCGAAATTTACCGTTTCCGATCCCTTCTCATGATTTTTCGGTAAATCCTCGGTCTTTTCAGCATCTGCATGTACTTTACGGGCATCTGCATTCTTTTGCTGTTTGTTGTCATCATCATTCTCATTCGTTTCCTCCTTGTCCTTTTTCATAATAAATTTTTCATAGAAAAACAATCCTGCTGCAACCGGAATGACCAGTGAAAGGGACTGTATGATCACTGCCAGAAATATCGGCCATAAAAATGGTGATACTAACAGACCAAAAATTCCAGTTATCACGCACAGCTTTTTATGTGCAGACAACCATTTGTTCATTTCCTCCATCATAAGCATTTCCTCCTATGATTTGCTCAGTCAAAATCCAGCTTTTCATCATCTGTTTCCATGTACCGGTCATCAATATCCTGACTACGCTCCCGGCTTCTTGCCGAAGTTCCTCTGGATCTTGTCCCTCCAGAATTTGATCTCCGTCTGTCATCCGATGTATCTGTCCTGGTATTGCTTCTGTATCTTCCACCTTCACGTTCTCTGTCATAGTCGCGGTCCTCCACTTCTGCTTCTCTTCCACTTCTGCTGCTTCTGGAAGCTGAACGCTGGTTTTCTGCACGGTCAGAACGGTTTCGATTAGAAGATGCCCTTGTTTCTCTTTCCGGTTCTTCCCGTTCGTCATTTCCAGATTCTAAAGCTTTCTTACTTTCTGCAAAAGAAATCTCTTCTATCATAAGCCGCATGCCGTAGACATTTTCACCAGCCCGATTCTTGTAGTTGTCATTCTGCATACGGCCTTCTACCAGAATCTTGATACCCTTAAACAGATATTTTTCCGCGAACTCTGCTTTTCGGCCAAAAGCCGTACAGCTGAAGAAATCTGCTTCCGGATCTCCTCTTCGTACAAATTTCCGGTCTACCGCCAAGCGAAAGTTTGCAATGGCAAGTTCTCCATTCTCTGTCTGTGTGTAGCGTAAATCAGGCTCATTTACTACTCGTCCCATCATGATTGATTTGTTCATAATTGTCCTCCCATAACTTTATAAAGTTTTCCAGTTTCATTCCAGATGTTCCCGCATACATTTGACTAATGCTCCCATACCATTTTTTCGAATCTCGCGGGCAGCAGAGTCAGCCGTACATAAATTTTTCGCCATCTCCAGTGATTCTTCTCCCGGATGTGTTGCAAACAATACCGGTATCAGATAAAACAGAGATTTTTTGACCAGCATATCATATGCCATCTTAAAAGATTCAGGCGAAGTTTCTTTTCCATCTGGATTACATACAATCTGCCATACTCCTGGATATTCGATAATCCATTCAAGAAGGTGCACAACCTCCTTTTCCATCTTTTTTCGTTTCATAACGCCCTCCTTGTATTTTGAGTTTCCTTGTGTTTTTTATGATCCTCCTTTCCGTATTTGCTGATCTGTACTTGTTGTCTGCCATATTTTTGCAACAAAAAAAGGCCATTTAGAAATTTTCATTCTAAATGACCTTATTTATTACAAAGGCAGGAGGCTTTTGGCTCCTTAATGTTTTACTCCCGGTCAGACCCGGAACCAGCGTTTCTTATCTGTGTCTACAGATACAAATACAAATCTCACAATCATATTAACACAAGATATTGTTGGCGTCAATCGCACTTTTTCTATATTTTGTATTTGGATCATTCAAAGATTTACGATATCTATTCATCAAAAACACCTTTCGTATTCTATAAGATGAGTCAACGTTTCTTCTTATATAGAACCACTATCACAAAACAAATAAATACCGCTAAATTTCCAAATATAGAAAATATAAGCTCCCATAATGGATGATTAAAATACCCCATTATTATTCCAATGAATACCAACACTTCTGCATAACACTTCCGCTTTCAATAATTCAAAACTGTTTCTGCCATACATTATTCGTTTTATAACTTTGATTTTATTTACACTACCTTCTGCAAGCCGTTATTATACGAATATATGATTCCGTTTTTTACAGCAGTTAAGTCCTTTTTTACACCGTTTATAAATGTTTGAAATTCAGGAATATCATATTTTTGTGCTGTATTGATCCATTCGTCTAATTTTGCAGCATTTTTTGAGAATATAACGTTACAAAAATCTTTGGTTAATGTATACAGCTCACTTAATAAAGGATATTTTTTAATACTTCCGGATACTATCCTCCGCTTCATCATCTGACTTCTCTATGGCACGGATCTCTAAATAATAACCGGCATTCTCATTGACCTTTACATAGACACGGTCACCAACTTTGGCTCCGCGGATGGCTTTGCCGATCGGAGATTCAATGCTGATATAATTTTTCAGGGAATTGCCGCGTACACTGGTCACTAATTTGTAGACCTCTTCCTCGTCATCATCCTCAAAATAGAGTTCTACTTTATTATTAAGTCCAACTTCGTCATCTGCAGATTCGTCACTTATGACATTTGCCGTCTTAATCATTTTTTCAAGATATCTTATTCTGCTTTCATTACGGTTTTTTTCTTTTTTAGCAGCATGATATTCAAAGTTTTCGCTTAAATCGCCGTGTGCCCTCGCCTCTTTTACATGTTCAAGCAGTTCTTTTCTTAAAACAACTTTTCTGTATTCAATCTCTTCCTGCATCTTTTTAATATCATTTTCAGTCAATTCGTCAAACATATTACACCTCCACAATTATATGTATTTTATCATATTATTTACAATTATACAAAAAAAGTTCCGGACATCAGATATCCGGAACTTCTTAGAAAGCTTGCATTACTTTCTGTTTATGGCATACGAATTTCGTCTTATAAACACATTATTTACAATGGCAGCCCTTACATGCACTGCAATCACCGCCGCAGATACCCTTACCGGCCTTCTTATCCCTGACCATACTCCTGATTACAAGAAAAACTAATGCTAAAAGAATAATACCCACTATAACTGAGCTTATTATTTTCATCATAATAAACGCCTGCCTTTCTTTCCCTTTGCATTAGTTAGTATATACTAACCAATATTAGTTGTCAATACCCAGTTAAAGCATTGGTGAAAATAATCTTAAA
>OLPU01001476.1_pt1 | contig 17462 bp, 11 predicted proteins | sample 1673111 | NCBI WGS metagenome assembly OLPU01 (sample SAMEA3136755, study PRJEB25190) | human gut metagenome | reverse complement strand
AAATATTTGAAAACTTCAATAAAATATGTGAAAATTATTAAATTAATTTAAAGGTTGAGTGAAATAAGATGATGATGGACACTACTAAATTTATAGAAGAATCAATAAAAAGTATAAAAGAAGAAGTTAAGGATGAAAAAGTCATTATTGCCTTATCTGGTGGAGTAGATAGTTCTGTTGCTTCAATTCTTGCATCAAAAGCTATTGGAAATCAACTCGAAGCAGTATTTGTAGATCATGGTTTACTTAGAAAGAATGAAGCTAAAGAAGTTGAAGATACATTTAAAGATAGATTAAATTTTAAATTAGTTAATGCCCAAGATGAATTTATAGAAGCATTAGATGGTGTAACAGATCCTGAAAAGAAACGTGAAATTATTGGTCACAAATTTATTGAAGTATTTGAAAGAGAAGCTAAAAAATCAGGAGCTAAATACTTACTTCAAGGAACTATAGCACCAGACTGGATTGAAAGTAAAGGAAATATAAAATCACACCACAATCTTACATTACCTGAAGGTTTAGTATTGAAAATTATAGAACCTTTACGTGAATTATACAAAGATGAAGTAAGAGAAGTAGGTACTGCACTTGAATTACCTGATGCTATTGTTCACAGACAACCATTCCCAGGGCCAGGACTTGGTATAAGAATAATTGGTGAGGTAACCGCTGAAAAAGTAAGAATAGTTCAAGATGCTGATGCAATTTATAGAGAAGAAATTGCTAATGCTGGATTAGATAAAACTATAGGACAATATTTTGCAGCCTTAACTAATATGAGATCAGTTGGAGTTATGGGTGATGAAAGAACTTATGATTATGCAATTGCTTTAAGAGCAGTAACTACAAGTGACTTTATGACAGCAGAATCTGCGGATCTTCCATGGGAAGTTCTTGGAAAAGTAACAACTAGAATAGTTAATGAAGTTAATGGGGTTAATAGAGTAATGTACGATTGTACAGGAAAACCACCAGCAACTATTGAATTTGAATAAATAATTAAATTGCTACAAATGTGTACTTTTACATGTTTGTAGCAATTTTTTGTTATGTAACTATAAAAATGCTATTATGTTTATAGATATAATGATTAATTAATTGGAAAAAGTAGATAAAGATATTATAATAAAAGTTGAACATTATTAGAAAGAATTATATATACAAATATATTTTAGATATTTATGAAGGCTGGTAAGGAGATATTATGAATAATATTTTTAAAAGGTGGAAAATCTCATTAGTGATATTAGGAATTGCAGTTGGAATAGGATTTTTCACTATTAATGGAAAAAGTAAAGTAGAAAAAGATGATTCTAATAATATTATAAATAATAGTAGTGAAGTACTATTGTCAAGTTTAGATGAAAAAAGTTTAGAATATGAAGATATGGAAAGTGATTATAAGGAGTTAGAATATTTAGAGAGTATATTAAACAATCAGTACTTTGTTTTAATTAACAGGGATAATAGATTAGATAAAAGTTATGTTCCTAGCAACTTGAAAAAATCTGAAGCGAAATTTTTAGAATATGTTCAGGATAATAACTTAGAAAGTGCTACATCAGCTGCAGCAAAAAAAATGTTTGATGCAGCAGCACAAGATGGTATTTCATTAATTGGAGTCTCTGGATATAGGAGTTATAGTTTACAAAAGAAATTATATGAAGCTAGAGTTAGAGAAAAGGGAGAAGAAAAAACACGTGCTTATACTGCAGAGCCAGGTGCTTCAGAGCATCAGAGTGGACTAGCTATAGATATTTTATGTAATGAGTATCAGACTTTAGATGAAGGTTTTGAAAATACAGATGCATTTACATGGCTTACTGAAAATTGTTATAAGTATGGTTTTATATTAAGGTATTTAAAGGGGAAGGAGGATATTACAGGATATAATTATGAACCTTGGCATTTTAGATATATTGGAAATGAAGAAATAGCTGAAGATATAATGAATAGAGGATTAACTTTTGAGGAATATATAAATGAAGTTAAAAATAAAATTGATGAATTAAAAAAATAGAGAGAAAGTGAAAAAATACTAAAAATATGTTTTTAGTAACCATAAATGTAATAATATGGTATAATGATTACAAAACTAAGTGTAAATTGGGAGGGGTACATTTATGGGGAAAAGTGTTAAAGAAAGACTAGATGAAACTATTAAGCGTGATAAAAGAGAAATTAATGAAGAGGATAATAATATGAAGCCGAAGGAAAATAAAGAAACAAATGTAGAAGATTTTATGAATAAAAAAATTAAAGAGATGATAGGTGATGATGAGCAAAATCTAAAAGAAGATAATGAAAGTGATGATTTTGAAGAGGATTTTCAAGAAGAATTTGAAGAAAAATCATCTAATGTAAAAAAAGTAATTGTAATTCTTTTAGTACTAATAATATCACTTTCAACAATATTAGTATTATGGAGTAATGGCTATGAAATAGTTAATTTTGCATTTGATAAAGTAAGTGAAATTAATGAAGAAAAAAATTCGGAAAAGAAAAATGAAGTTGTAGAAAGTGAAGATGTGGCACAAGCAATTATGGATTTAACTCAATGTTATCAGACAGTTCATCATATGGCTAATACTATAATAATAGCTGATGATGGTCAAATATGGGGTCAAAATGAGATTACTAGAGAAGCTGTTACTCAAATGGTTAATGAATTAAAAGGTAGAGATGATTATCTTTCCGATGAATTAAAAAAATGGTTAGAATTAGATTTTTCAAATGGCGTTGAAGTTCATAATTATGTGTGGGATAAACTTGACGGGAATATAGGAAAAGCTAAGGGTTTAAATCAAGAAAAAATTCAACAAGTAATTAAATCTATGACGGAATAAATTATAGTTAAAATTGTTAGTATAAGAAAAATTGTGATATAATAAATATTGTTAAAAATCCCACATTATTTGGAGGTATGAAAATGAAAAATGGTTTAAGTTTAGATTTATCAAAAGTTCAACCATATGCATCTTTATGTGAATTAGATAAGATGGAAGGTATGGTTAAGTGGGCTCATGATACAATTCATGAAGGTACAGGAGCTGGTAACGACTTTTTAGGATGGGTTGACCTACCAGTTAATTATGACAAAGAAGAATTTGCAAGAATACAAGCTGCGGCTAAAAAGATTCAATCAAATTCAGATGTTTTAGTTGTTATAGGAATAGGTGGTTCATACCTTGGAGCAAGAGCAGCTATAGAAATGTTAACAAATAATTTCTATAATGTATTACCAAATAACAAGAGAAAGACTCCAAAGGTATTCTTTGTTGGAAATAATATAAGTTCAACATATATATCAGAATTATTTGAAGCTATAGAAGGATTAGATGTATCTGTTAATGTTATATCTAAATCAGGTACTACAACTGAACCTGCAATAGCATTTAGATTATTCAAAGACTTCATGGAAAAGAAATATGGAGTTGAAGGAGCAAAAGAAAGAATATTTGCTACTACTGATAAGGAAAGAGGAGCATTAAAAGGTTTAGCAGATCAAATGGGTTATGAAACTTTTGTTGTTCCAGATAATGTTGGTGGAAGATTTTCTGTTTTAACAGCAGTTGGTTTATTACCAATCGCAGCGGCTGGAATAAATATTGAAGAAATGATGCAAGGAGCTGCTGATGCAAGAGAAATTTACTCTAATCCTTCATTAAAGGAAAATGCTTGTTACCAATATGCTGCTATGAGAAATGCTTTATATAATAAAGGTAAAGCAGTAGAAGTTTTAGTTAACTATGAACCAGCATTACACTATTTCAATGAATGGTGGAAACAATTATATGGAGAATCAGAAGGTAAGGATCAAAAGGGTATATTCCCAGCAGCAGTTGATTTCTCAACTGACTTACATTCAATGGGACAATTCATTCAAGATGGGAATAGAATAATTTTTGAAACAGTTCTTAATGTAGAAAAGGCTACTAAAGAAATAGTTATAGAAGCTTCTGAAAATGATGCAGATGGATTAAACTTCTTAGCAGGAAAGACTGTTGATTTCGTTAACAAGAAGGCATTCCAAGGAACTCTATTAGCTCATAATGATGGTGGAGTACCAAATATGGTATTAAATATTCCAGAATTAAGCGCATACTATTTTGGACAATTAGTTTATTTCTTTGAAAAAGCTTGTGGAATAAGTGGATACTTATTAGGAGTAAATCCATTTGACCAACCAGGAGTTGAAGCATATAAGAAAAATATGTTTGCTTTACTTGGTAAGCCAGGTTATGAAGAATTAAAAGCTGAATTAGAATCTAGATTAAAATAATTATTTTATAATATGAAGATTATAGTTGATGGAGATGCCTGTCCAGGTATCTCCATTATTACAAATATAGCAAAGAAGTATGAGCTAGAAGTTATAATTTATTGTGATATTAATCATTACATAACAGTAAATTATGGAGAAGTTAGAGTTGTTGATAGTGGATTTCAAAGTGTTGATATGAAGGTAGTAAATGAATGTAGTAATGGTGATATTATAGTTTCTCAAGATTATGGTGTTGCTGCTATTTGTTTAGGTAAGAAAGCTAATGTAATTAGTCCTAAGGGATATATTTACACAAATGAAATTATTGGAGCTATGTTAGAGCAAAGGCATTTATCGCAAAAGATAAGACGAGGTGGAGGAAAAACTCCTAATGCTAAAAAAAGAACTATAGAAGATGATAATAGATTACAAAATAATTTATTATATTTAATAAAAGGTAAAAATATAGAATAAGCTGTAGAAATATATCTATAGTTTGTTCTTTTTTTTATATATATTAGACAAATTTCAGTTTTTATTTTAAATAGGAAATAGTATAATTTAAATAGAAAATTATGTAAATAATGGCGGTTTAATATATAGGAAATGGTGAGGTGGAGAGAGATGAAAGAGGTTTTAATTGATTTTGACAATAAAAGCCCTGCTGACTTAAATAAAAATATAAATATTGCAGCATTTTTAACTGAAAATGATGATGTTGAATATAAGTTTATGGAAGGGATTGAAGGGATATGGAAGCCTATACAAGACTTTTCAAAAAGCAATATTTGTACGTGGAAACCTGCTAAACCAGGGAAGTATATGATAATGGTTCAAGGGAAATCGACTAATTGTAAAAATGCATATGACTATCTTGGTAGATCAGAATATGAAATAGTAGAAAATTCAAAGTTGATTAATAAAGTTGAAATAGATAAAAATAAAATAAATGTAGGAGAAAAGCTACATATTAATGTTAGTACTAGTGAAGAGTTAGTACTATATAGGTTTTGGATAAAAGGAAAAAAGGATTGGGAAATTTTAAGGGATTACAATACAGAAAATGAGTTTACTTTTACAGCTACAAATCCAGGGAAGATGGAAGTATTAATAGAATGCAAAAATGTACAATCTGAAAGAAATGTTGATGATTTTACAACTGTAAAGTTTGAAGTTAAGGATTTAGAAAACATAGAAATAACAAACTTTTTATGTTTAACTCAAAATATGTTGGTTAATGAAGAGTTAATTTTTAAGGTTGAAGCTAATTATGAAAAAAATAGACCGCTATTATATAAATTTTTAAAGATAAACAAAGAAGGACGAGTTACTTGTATTCAAGATTTTTCTTCTAAGAGTATGGTTACTTTCAAAGAAAAATTACCAGGTGAATATAAGTTATTATGTTATGTAAGAGATATGTTCTCAACAAATTCTTTTGATGATAGAGCTGTTATTGTTTATAATGTAGATCCATATAATAAGGTTAAGATTAGATCGTTTAAAAGTGATATTAAATCACCACAAGCAGTTGGAACTGAAGTTAATTTATTAGCTTTAGTAGATGGAGGAAGAGAATTATTATATAGATATATTATAGAAGGTCCTGTTTCTGAAGATAGTGGATATATAAGAGGAAATGAGTTTATATGGGAGCCTAGAGATGAGGGGAAATATAAGATAACTCTTAAAGTTAAAGATATTTCATTTGGAGGAGATCATGAAGATATAACATCTATTCAATATGAAATTTATAATAAAGGGGAAAAGCCTGTTAGAATAGTTGATGTTAAATGTGATAAAGGAAAAAGGTGTATAATAGGTGAAACTATAAATATTAAGGTTAAAACAGATGGAGGAATTAAGCCTATATATAAATTTACAATATATAAAAATGGTATTGAGAAAGAGAATATAGATTATGGAGCTAATAATTGGATTAACTTTATACCGGAGGAAGCTGGAGAATATGAAGTTGATATTAAGATAAAAGATGAATTTTCTTCAAAAGACTATGATGCATCAACATCTTTATTTATTCAAGCAAAAGATTATATAGCAGCAGATATTGATTATATTTTATTAAATAGTAAAGAAACTTACTTAGTAGGAGACATAATTAATATTGAGACAATTATTAAAAATACAAAAGATGTTTTAACCAAATTTGTAACAAAAATAAATGGATATGAAGTAGAAAATACTGAATTTATAGATGAAAAATCAATAAATATAAAACCTAAGTGTCCTGGAAAATATACTTTTGTAATATACGCAAAAAATGTGAAATCTACTGAAGAATATGATAGCAAAAGAGAAGTTTCTATTTATGTTCATGAAGTTATGCCTGTAAATTCAACAAAATTACAGATTTCATCTAATGATTTAGAAATAGGAAAAGAAGTGACTTTTGAAGCTGTATCAGAAGGCGGAAAAGAGGTATGTTACGAATTTTATATTATGATAAATGGTGAATGGGTTTTAGCACAAGGATATAGTAGGAAAAATTATTATACATTTGTTCCATTTAAGAGTGGTAAGTATAGAGTACTAGTTTTAGATAAAAGTTTTCATAAAGATACTCCATATGAAGATTATGATACTATCGATTTTGAAATTAAATAATTACAAAAAATGTATGTGCCTCCGGGGGTAATCCAATATATTGATTATCCCCGGAGGCTATGTTTTTAAATTCTTGCAATTGGGAGATATTAATAATAGAATAGGCTATATAAAAGTTTTAAGAGGTGTTTTATGGAAAGACTAGATAAGGTACTATCTAATTTAGGTTATGGTACAAGAAAAGAACTTAAAAAAATTTGCAGAAGTGGATTAGTTGAGGTTAATGGGGAAGTAGCCAAGGATAGTGGAATGCAAGTAGATCCTGAAAATGATAAGATTATAATTAATGGTGAAGAAATTTTCTATAGAAAGTTTATTTATTTAATGATGAATAAACCTGATGGAGTAGTATCTGCTACTTATGATAATAGAGATGAAACAGTAATTGATTTATTAGAGGTTGAACATCAAGTATTTGAACCATTTCCAGTAGGAAGATTAGACAAGGATACAGTAGGGTTGTTATTATTAACAAATGATGGGGAACTAAATCATAGATTAATATCTCCAAAGTGGAAGGTTGATAAAGTTTATTATGCTAAGATAGATAAGAAAGTTACTGATGAAGATATAAGTAAATTTAAGGCTGGAATAACATTAGATGATGGATATGTTTGCAAGGAAGCAAAACTAGAGATATTAAGTGCTACTGACAGTGGTTCTGAAGTTATGGTGACAATTCAAGAAGGTAAATTCCATCAAGTTAAGAGGATGTTTGAGGCTGTAGGTAAAAAGGTTATATATTTAAAGAGAACTGAGTTTGGTACATTACCATTAGATGAAGATTTAGAAGAAGGCGAATATAGAGAGCTTACTAATGAAGAATTGGCTATATTAAAGAGTTTTTAACGAAAGAAAATAAAAAATGATAGTAAAACATTCATATGTATAAAATTTAGCAAGATATTTTTCAAAAATCCCTTGCAATATAAAATTTTCTTTACTATAATATTAATGCAAGGATAAATAAAAGGAATTAAATAGCCCCCTTTTTATTTATTGCTTATTGCTGAAGCGCAACCTGGCCCCAAGGGTTGCGTTTTTTTGCGTCTAAAAATAAATTGGTAAATGATTTCATTTTGAGATTTTCTTTATCTTAGTAAAAAGTATTAATTAAATAACATTTATTATATTATCCTCTTTATATAATAGTTTTTTTAAATTTAATTAATTATGGGAATAATATATACTAACTATGTTATAATAATTTTTATATAGATTGTATGTTCGATTAAAGAAGGTAATTTAGTCGTGAAAATGAAGGGAGGATGTTCTTTTGGATTTAAAATCTTTACTTAATAAAGAACAATATGAAGGTGCGATAACTGTAGAAGGGCCTGTACTTATTTTAGCAGGGGCAGGTTCAGGTAAGACTAGAGTTTTAACACATAGAATGGCTCATATGATAGAAGATTTAAATATTTTTCCTTATAAAATATTAGCAATAACATTTACTAATAAAGCTGCTAAAGAAATGCAAGAAAGAGTGCAAGCGCTTATAGGTGATAAGGCTAATGATATGTGGATATCTACATTTCACTCAACTTGTGTAAGAATACTGAGAAGAGAAATTGAAAAGCTTGGATATAAAAAGAACTTTACTATATATGATGGAACTGATCAAAAGACACTTATAAAAGAGTGTATAAAAATTCTTAATATAAATGATAAGGAAATAACTGAACAAGAAATAATAGGTAAGATAAGCAAGGCAAAGGATAATATGCAAAGTGCAGATTCTTACTATAGAGAACATGAAGATAACTTCAGAGAAAAGAAGATTGCTGAAGTTTATAGAATGTATCAAAAAAGGTTAAAGGAAAATAATGCTTTAGACTTTGATGATTTAATTTGTAAGACAGTAGAATTATTTAAGAAAGATCAAGAAACATTAGAGTTTTATCAAAGAAAATTCCAATATATTATGGTAGATGAGTATCAAGATACAAATGGAGCTCAATACGAACTTGTAACATTACTTGCAGCAAAACATAGAAATATCTGTGTTGTAGGGGATGATGATCAATGTTTAGTAGAAGGTACTTTAATTTCAACTGAAAGTGGAACAAAGAAAATTGAAGAATTGAATAGTAATGATATGGTAAAAGTTGCTTCTGGTAATGGAGAAACTACTATTTTACCTATTAATGATATAAGTAAGAGAGAATATAATAATGAGGTTGTTAAAATTACAACTACTAATGGTAAGGTGATTAAAGCAACACCAAATCATTTAACATTTGGAAAAGTAGCATTAGAGGAAGACAGATATTACGTTTATTTAATGTATAAGAAAGGTTTGGGATATAGAATAGGTCAAACTTCATCTATACGAAGTAGGGAAAATAGAAAGGCTAGTGGATTAGCTGTAAGATTAAATGGAGAGCAGGCAGATAAGATTTGGATAATAAAGGTATGTAATTCAAAAGAAGATGCAACCTATTATGAACAATATTATTCTGTTAAATATGGAATACCAACAATAGTGTTTAATGCGAGAGGTAGAAAAATCACATTATCTCAAGAAAAGATAAACAAAATGTTTGAGGAGATAAACACTCTAGATGCTGCAGAAAAACTTATGAATGATGAGTATTTATATAAAGAATATCCTCATCATTTATGTAATGCTGTTATAAGAGGTAATTCTATTAGAAAGAGAGTTAACATAAGTTTCTTTGCTGGTAAGAAATCTATGCAAAGAGGGCTTTATTCACATAGAATTGGATTAAATTCATCAGGTGATGAGAGTAGAGCTAAATTTGTTGAAGCTGGGTTTAATGTTAGAAATGGTGAAAGAAATACTTATAGAGTAGAAACTGAAAGAGCATTATATGATGAGGCAGAAGAATTTACAAGAAGCTTAGTTGCAGTTGAAGATTTTGAAATATTAAGAAAGGCTAAGTTAAGTGTTGATAAGAGCTTTATGTTTATGCCAATTGGAAGTTTGAAAACTGGTATGATAATAGCTATAAATAATAATGGTGTTATAGAAGAAGAAAAGATAGTATCTGTTGAAAGAGAATTATATAGTGGATTTGTTTATGATTTAAATATAGATAATGCAAGAAATTATATTGCAAATGATATAGTAGTTCATAATTGTATCTACCAATGGCGTGGAGCAGATATCAAGAACATCCTTGGATTTGAGAAAGACTATCCAGATGCAAAGGTAATAAAGCTTGAGCAAAATTATCGTTCAAAGGCTAATATATTAAATGCAGCTAATGTTGTTATAGTGAACAATGCAAATAGAAAAAGCAAAGTTCTTAGAACAGAGCAAGAGTGTGGAAGTAAAATTAAAGTATATAGGGCATATTCTGATGGTGATGAAGGTACATTTGTAGCTAATCAAATAGAAAAAATAAAGAAAGAGCAAAATAAGCAATATAAAGATTTTGCCATACTTTATAGAACTAATGCTCAATCACGTATATTTGAAGAAAGTTTAAGAAGAGCAGCAATAGCTTATAAGATTGTTGGTGGAACTAAGTTCTATGATAGAAAAGAAATTAAAGATATGTTAAGTTATTTAAAAGTTCTAGTTAATCCTTCTGATAGTATAGCTTTAAGAAGAATAATAAATGTTCCTAAGAGAGGAATTGGAGATGCAACCATACAAAAGGTTTTAGATTTCGCTGAAAGTTATGAATTACCTTTATGGGATGCACTATCAGAAGTTAGAACTATTCCAACATTAACTGCTAGAAATTGTGCAGGAATTGAAAAGTTTATGGAGCTTATGGAAAATCTAATGGTTATTTCTGAAACAGTACCAGTATCACATTTAATTGAGACGATTTTAGAGGATACAGGGTATATTAGAGAACTTGAGGCTTCGAAACAAATTGAAGATAAGAGTAGAATAGAAAACTTAAAGGAACTTGTATCTGATGCTGTTGACTTTGAGAAAAATTATGAAAAAGAAAAGGAAGCAGGATCAAGTGAATTTGATATAAACAAGACTCAGTTAGAAGCTTACTTAGAAAAAGTTTCTTTAGTTCAAGATACAGATAAACTTGAAGATGAAGAAGATGAAAATGGTAGCGTTGTTTTAATGACTATTCATAGCGCAAAGGGATTAGAGTTCCCAGTAGTATTTATGGTAGGTATGGAAAATGGAATATTCCCGGGGCAAGCTTCATTTAATAGTGATGCTGAAATGGAAGAGTCTAGAAGACTTTGTTATGTTGGGATAACTAGAGCAAAGGAAAACTTATTTATGACATCTGCTGAAGTTAGAAGAGTATTTGGTAGAACAGTAGCTTATCCACAATCAGATTTTATTTCTGAAATTAAGCCAGAACTTAGGGAATACGTTACAATTACTGGTGATAGCAAAGATGTAACTACAGCTTCAGGTGCAGGAACAGTAAATGGTAGGTTTAAGCCTTCTTACAGCAATCCACATAGTTTAAGAAGTAATTATGGAACTTTTGAAAATAGAAACTTTGGTGGAGTAAATAACTCAGGTTCAATATCAAATAAAGCTTCATCGACATCTACAATGACTGTTGCAGAAGCTACCATTGGAAGAAAGGTTAAACATGATAAATTTGGTGAAGGAACAATAATTACAGTAGCAGATGTAAATGGAGATAAAAAGTTAACAATAGCATTTAATCAACAAGGAGTAAAAATGCTGATGTTATCAATGGCAAAACTAGAGCTTTTATAAGAACTATAAGTGACAAGGGGTAGGCTTAAGATTAAACTCTTAGCTTACCACTTTTAATTTGTAAATGAAGAAAGGGAGATTTAAATGGATAAGAAGATTCGTGTAGAGGAATTAGTTGAACTTTTAAATAAGTATGCCTATGAATACTATTCTTTAGATAATCCATCAGTATCTGATAAGGAATATGATAGCAAGTATGATGAATTAAGAGCATTAGAAGAAGAGACAGGATATGTATTGCCTTATTCACCAACGCAAAGAGTTGGGGATGTAGTTCTTCAAGGATTTAATAAATATACTCATAAAGCAAGACTTTGGAGTTTAGATAAGGCCCAAAGCTTTGATGAAATAAAAGAATGGCATAATAGGAATGTTAAGTTTGTAAATGAGATGAATTCTAGAGGTGAAAATTTACCTAGCCTTAGATATGTTATAACAAAGAAATTTGATGGATTAACTATTAACTTAACATATGATGAAAATGGAATTCTTCAAACTGCTGCAACAAGAGGAAATGGTGAAATTGGAGAAGAAGTAACTGCTCAAGTTAAGACAATAAAGGAAATTCCTTTAAAGACTTCAAGTGGCGATTTATTTGAAGTTCATGGTGAGGCAATAATGACTGTCGAAGCCTTTGATAAATATAATGCTACATCAGAAACACCACTTAAAAACTTGAGAAATGGTGCTGCTGGGGCTTTAAGAAACCTAAATGTTAAAGAAACTGCTAGAAGAGGACTTTCTGCATTTTTCTATGATGTAGGATATAAAGAAGGTCAAAAGTTTAAAACTTATGAAGAAATGCTTAACTTCATAAAAGAAAAAGGTCTTCCAATGGACGATTATATAAGGTATGCAACTACTTTAGAAGAGGTAGAAAAATATATAACTGAAATCAAAGATATGAGATTTGATTTAAATTATGACATCGATGGAGTTGTTATTGCTATAGACGATATAAGAACTAGAGAACTTTTAGGATATACAGTTAAGTTCCCTAAATGGGCAATTGCATTTAAGTTTGAAGCTCAAGAGGCTACAACTAAACTTTTAGATGTTGAATGGAATGTTGGTAGAAGTGGTAGAGTTGGCCCTACAGCAATACTTGAGCCAGTTGAGCTTGCTGGAGTTACAGTTAAGAGAGCAACCCTTAATAATATGGATGATATTAAAAGAAAAGGTGTAATGATAGGTGCAGATGTATTTATTAGAAGATCTAATGATGTTATTCCAGAAATTATGGGAGTTGTTGAATCAAGTTTAGAAAATGCTACTGAAATTAAAGTTCCAGAAACTTGTCCAGCTTGTGGAAGTCATTTAGTTTTAGATGGAGCTCACTATTTCTGTGAAAATACATTATCATGTAAACCTCAAATGGTAAAAAGTATAGTTCATTTTGCTTGTAGAGATGCAATGAATATTGAAGGATTTTCAGAAAAGACAGCGGAGCAATTATTTGAAAGACTTGATATAAGATCAATTGCAGATTTATATAAGTTAGATTATGAAAAATTATTAACTTTAGATAAATTTGGGCCAAAGAAAGCTCAAAATTTATTAGATGCAGTAGAAAGAAGTAAAACGCCTGAATTATATAGATTTATATATGCATTAGGTATTCCTAATGTTGGTGTTAAAACTGCTAAAGATTTAGTTAATAAATTCAAATCAATAGAAGGATTAAAGAGTGCTACATTTGATGAATTAGTATCTGTTCAAGATGTTGGTGATATAGTAGCTAAATGTGTTTTAGAATTCTTCCATGAGAAAAAGGTATTAGATACTATAGAGGAGTTGTTAAATCTTGGAGTAAATCCTTCATTTGAAGAGCAAGTTATAGTAGAAAGTTCATTCAATGGTAAAACTGTAGTTGTTACAGGAACATTACAAAATTACTCTAGGGGTGAAATAAAAGCTAAATTAGAATCTTTAGGTGCGAAGGTTTCAGGAAGTGTAAGTAAGAAAACAGATTATGTTATAGCTGGAGAAGAAGTAGGCTCTAAATTAACAAAAGCACAAGATTTAGGAATTACTGTGTTATCAGAAGAGGAATTTGAAAAAATGATTTAATGGATTAATGGAGTTGTCGCACTAAAAATTTTATACACAATATATTGTTTTTGCAATTAAAAATCAACATAATATATTCTAGTGTTTATTCTTAAGGCGACAGCTTCACTAATTAAAAAAGCAGTTACAAATAAGTGTTATTTGTAACTGCTTTTTTAATTTATATTATCATCAAATTTTATAATATTATTATCTTCATTAGGTGTTAAATCTTCCATTAAAAAATTTGTATCTAAAGAAGGTTCATCTTTAGTTGTTATTTTTTCAAGTGATGAAATGCTTTTATTTATTTTTTCAAGTAAAAAAGTTTGAATTCGTTGATTCTTAGCCATTTTAAGAAAAGCTATGAAAGCCCATATTCCAATAAACATAAAGCAAATCATAAAAATAATAGCTACTGATTGGAAAATTATTTGAACTACTTGTAGTGCAGTTGTCATATATTAGTACCTCCATAAGTTTATAAAAAGAAATTCATCTTTTTTATTGTATGAGTAATTTTGATTGTCAAAATATAAAATTTTGAATCTTACTTAAAAGATTATATCATAAATTGGAAATAATTCTATAAAAATATTAATTTATAATTTAAAAGATTAATTCTTAATAATTATGTCTATAATTATAAAAAAGTATATAGAAAGGGGAAATAAATTTGAAAAAAATAATATTAACTATTTCTATTTCAATTATAACTATAATTATTTTATTAAGTTTTATAGATAGAACACCAAAGCAAGCTTCAAATAATACAGCTGATATTGTGTATTCAATAAATAGTATACCAACAAATTTAAAATCTATAGGTAATTTAGATAAAAGACAACAAGATATAGTTTGTGCTACTAGTAAAGGATTAGTAGAGATTGATTCAGATGGGAATATACAACCTTCATTAGCAGAAAGTTATGAAATAAATGAAGATGGATTAGAATATGTTTTTAAAATAAGAAATGATGCATATTGGAGCAATGGTAATAAGATAACACCAGAAGATATTGTTTTATTTTTTAGAGAGGTAATTACAGAAGATAATGAAATATCAGCATTATTAAATGTTTATGGAGTAAAAGATTATTTAGAAAGTGATAAAAGTTTTAGTGAAGCTGTTGCAATTACTTCTGATGAAAATAGTATAAAAATAAGATTAAATTCTAAAGATGATGGATTTATAGAAGAATTAACAAAGCCACAGTATAGGGTAAGAAAGGGTGTTTTATTGTGGGAGGACATAGCTTTAAATTATAAAGATATACCTTATTCTGGAGATTATTGTATTAATAGTATAAGTGAAACAGAGATTATACTAAAAAGAAGTGATGAAGCTAGTGTAGAATTAGCCCAAACTATACATTTAGTTAAAGATGAAAGTGAAGATTTAGCATTAGCGGCTTTTGAGATAGGAAATAGAGATATTGTAATTAATCCTCCTAAAAGCCAATTAGAAAGATTGAAAACAGAAGGAAAGTTAATAGAATCTCCATCAAATGAAGCATTATATTTAGCCTTTAATGTAAATAATTCTAATATCTCTAATGAAGTTAAAAATGAAGTTTATAGGCTAGTGAATGAAGCTATAGAAGAATATCAAAATCAAAACAATATATTAGTTGAGTTAGCAGAATGTAGTTATTTTAGAGAGAACAAAGAGGATATAACTAAACTTCAAAGTAGAAATGTTATGGTTAATACTGAAAAAGAAATAACTATGCCATCCAAGATTGTATTAGTAGCCAAAGAAAGTCTTGAAAATAAAGATATAACTAGTTATATCATTAATTGGTTTAAAAATAATACTGATACTGCAGTTGTAGTTAATTTATTATCTGAGGATGATATGAATTTAATTAGTGAGAAGAATTATTATGACATTGCTTTAGTTAATGTTTATGCAAAATTAGATGACGATGAACAACTTTTAAACACTATTTCTAGTTTTCTTCCAAAGGATCAAAGGGAAATGATAAATAATTCAAATTCAAAAGCTGAGAAGGAGGAGTTATTTGCACAAATAGAAGAAGATTTATTTAATAATTATAGAATATTACCGTTATTATTTTATAATAATACAATAGCTGTTGATAGTAATGTTGATAGTAAAATATTAGATGGAAATGGAAATATAGATTTTAAAAATATAAAGAAATAAAAAAGAATGATTGAGGAATACTATTTTTATTCCTTAATCATTCTTTTCTTTGAATTACAATAATAATTAAATTTTAGTTGTTTGTTCATTATTTTCATCAGATTTATTTAATGATGTTGGTTGTATTTCTACAGGATTTTCATCGACTATTATATCAACAGGAACAGTATCAATTACCTCTGTTGAAGTATTAACTTGAGTTTCTATAATCTTTTCAGTTTCAGTAGTTACATCAGAAGATACTACATCAGTGTTAATAGATTCTTCTTGTGATTTTCTAACTTCAGTGCTTGAAAGTATATTATCTTCTAGTAATCCTAATTCATCCATATATTCATCCTTAAAAAGATGAATAAGTAAAAAGAAGTTTAAGAAATTTCTATAGCTGTCGAATGTATTTTTACTAATAGAAAATGAATCTTTACGTTTATTGTAAGTTATATATTTATTGAATATTGGAGCAACCCCAGTACTATCAGGCGTCGGTATATTAGGCATTCTAAAATAACTTTCATCAACCATATCATTAGAATTTAAACTAAAGCCACGATATCTTTCATAATCATCTAAAGTTGGGGCTTCTGGCCAACTTGTTATTAGACCAGAGTTAATAATAAATTTCTTATATATAGTAGATATCATAATTCGATATTCATTAGAATTACTAATTATACTTTGATAAATAATAAAAGCAATAATATAGAATGTAATATCAAAGCAAGAATATTTAATTTCTTTTTTTGACGAAAGCTTATAAAAAGCACCCTTATCTTCATCATACAAAGTATATAGTCTATTTATAATTTCTGTTGTCTTTTCTGAAAATGTTATTATTTTTGTATGTTTATAAGATAAAGTTAAAACTATAGAACATAAGGAGGTTGTATCTAATGAATCAATATAATAATCTTTTTCATCAAATTTACACATGGCATAATCAGCAAGGTCTATAATTAAATCTTTCAATTCATCATTATTATAATTATAGCTATAAAGAACATTTAGTGATAATAAGACTTTGCAGATTTCATCTAATGAACAATCATAAATTTGATCTTTAAAATCACAGAACATCTTTAAAATTTGTTCTGAAAATTCTTTATATAAATCAGAAGATTCATCATTAGGATTTTTTATAGAGTATAAATAATATGCAATCATCATAAATGATTGATCAGAAAACTTAAATTTTTTATCTTTATCAACTAGATTGAAATTTTTAGAATTACTTTCTAATATGTTCTTTTTATCTACAAATACACCTTCTCTATTTCTTAAATGTATTGAGTAAAAATCAAGTTGGTCTTTTACTAGATTTTTATATATTTCATTAATTGAATAAATACTTTTGTCTATATTTTCAAATCCTCTATAGTAATCCAATAATTCTAATAAGCACAATGACATTAATGCATTAGTACTTGGATTGATTTCTTTTTTAAAAGTTTCTTCATCAAATCCGTTTGAATTTTTACTATGAATAAATGTTGGAGAAGCCTTTCTATACACACATAATAGTGGAGAAAAATTACTATTTGTGGTAATATCAATTGAGGAAGATAATTTATTATACTTTTTTATTTGAGAGACTAAACCGCATTTTGAGTTTAATACAATAGTTTTTACTGCTTCTTTAGATAAATAAAAAAGTTGTCCGTTAATTTCCTTTT
>OLPU01001473.1_pt1 | contig 17473 bp, 13 predicted proteins | sample 1673111 | NCBI WGS metagenome assembly OLPU01 (sample SAMEA3136755, study PRJEB25190) | human gut metagenome | reverse complement strand
TTCCGACAGCTCAACTAATATAACACCGAAAGCAGTCCCTGTCAACAGTTAATTTTATAATTTGACAAACTTTTTATATTTTCACCCTAATCTTCACTAAATTCCCAACAGACATCCAGTCTATCTGACACCAAAATTCCAACCATCCTCCCCATCTATCCTTCCTATATCATGCAGCATCCATATACCATATATACACAACACCCCAGCTTTTCCGTCCCATTCATACTATATATAGAAAACTTTTCTATTCCGCCAAACTAACAAACCACCATTATCCTTCTCCCTCAGCCACCAGTCACAGCCAACAGCCAGCAGCCCCAAACAATTCTCTTCGGCGACATTTGCAGGGCCTTTAGAAAATCTTAGCCCGGGAAGATCAGCGTTATTCGCAGATCACTCACTGTCTGAGCCGCTTCGCGGCGAGTTTGAGTTATCTGCGAATGCTTTTAGCTGATCTTCCCGGGCTTAGTTTTTCTTAAGGCCCGAAACCGAGCCGAAGAGAATTGTTTGGGGCTGCGTCCCCCTTTAGCAGATTTTCCGGGGCTTAGCTTTTCTTAAGACCCGAAACCGAGCCAAAGAGAATTGTTTGAGCTTGCGTCCCTTTCATCTGGAATAAAACCCACTCTCAACCTCCACCGGAATCACCCTTTCCTCAATCCCCTCAATCTCAATAAACCTCTGCCGCCCCAACATCTCCACCATCTGCGCAAGCAGCTCCCTGCTCCCCTGCGCCTCCATCTCAACGCGGTCATCCCAGTTATTTCTCACCCAACCGGTAACCCCCAAAGAACTGGCAATATAACAGGCCCGATAGCGAAATCCAACTCCCTGCACTCTCCCCGAAAACCAATAATGCTTCCTTATCAGATTCTCTCTCATCTCCGAACCTTTCCCATCCTGAACATCATGCTTTTTCCAGACTCCCCGGCCTTTCTCATACTCCTCAGCAATCTCCTCACCTGTCTCAGAATCCTGCAGAAACGTTCTGTACTTCTTTCTCTTAAAATCAAATATACTCAACAGCAACCCTCTCTCACAGCTACTGTGCCGGCAACTTGATTTCCCGAACATTCTCATGTCTTTCCTGCCAGCCTGTTTCAGGAATCACTCTGCCGCCACACTACAATCACACCCTGATCACAAATCCGTCTTTTCTCGCTTTCGCTTTCGGATATTCCCCGGAGCGATAACCAAGCACACAATGACCAATTCCAACATAAGACTCCGGCACACCCCACTCTGCCTTCAATGCCTTTCCTTCTTCAGAAGCAAACACCTCTCTTGCACGATGAATCCAGCAGGAATCAACCCCAAGGGCATGAGCAGCATTCATCAGATTTCCCATAACCAGACTTCCATTTTCCACACATGTAGGCATATTACTGTCTGCAAAGACCACAACAACTGTCGGTGCCCCATAGAACGGATTACTCTCAGTCCCCATCACATCCGCATTCATTTTAGAAAGCTTCGCAACAAGTTCCGGATTCTGTGTTACTACCATAAGTGTACCCTGTTGTCCCATTCCGCTTGGTGCGTATTCCCCTGCTTCAAGAATTTCATTCAACACTTCTTCCGGCACCAGATCTTCTTTATAACCACGTACACTTCTTCGCTCCAAAAGATTTTTTATTGTTTCATTCATGTCTCATATCCTCCTGTATTTATTTTCATCACTGTCAAAGCAACATTACTGTCCACCACGTTCTCAGCAACACAGTCAGGCAACAATATCTTCCTATATTATAGCACTACATCTACCAAAACTCACCTGTATTTCCCATAATTTTCAGGCAAATTTCCTTGCCCCTGCATCACAACTGGTCTATAATAAAGAACAGACTAACATGAGGTATAAAACTATATGAACAAAAAAGAAATTTCTGAAATCAAGAAACAGTTCACTCCCGAGAACTGTTCTCTCACCCGCATCTGCGGATGTTACGTTGACGGAGAAAAGAATAAAAAAACCGAACTGAAAGAAGCATTTCTCTCTTTATCAGAAGAAGAAATGTTCAAATACTTTGAAATTTTCCGCAAATCCCTTTCCGGAACAATAGGAAAAAATCTGATGAACATGGAATTTCCTCTCGAGCAGGAAACGGAGGGCGGAACTCAACATTTTCTTATGAAACTGAGAGAAAGCAAACTGACCGATGATGCACTGGTAGAAAGTTTCTACGATAAGATCATTGAAAACTATGATTATCCCGAAAACTACTACATCATCCTGATCCATGGAGTATATGATATCCCCGGAAAGTCTTCCGACGGTGCAGAAATGTTTGATGCATCTGATGAGATTTATGAGCACATCATGTGCTGTATCTGTCCTGTAAAACTCTCTAAGGCAGGTCTTTGCTACAATGCCGAAACCAACAGCATCCAGGACCGTATCCGCGACTGGATCGTGGAACTTCCGGATGTTGCTTTCCTTTTCCCGCAGTTTAACGACCGCAGCACTGACATCCATGGTGTCCTTTATTATAGTAAAAATGCAAACGAGCTTCGGGATATTTTTATCGATGAACTGCTTGGATGTACAGCACCTCTTTCTGCAGGAGGACAGCGTGATTCCTTTAACGCACTGGTTGAAGATACTCTGGGCGACGACTGCAGATATGACACTGTATTAAGCATTCACGAGAAATTAAACGACCTGATCGAATCACAGAAGGATGAGCCGGAACCTGTAGTTCTGACCAAATCTGAGGTAAAACGCCTCTTTGAAGAATGCGGCGTAGAAGATGAAAAACTACAGTCATTTGATGAACAATACGAGATCACAGCCGGGGAAAAATCCTCTCTGGTTGCTTCCAACATCACCAATACAAAAAGATTCGAGATCAAAACCCCGGATGTTGTAGTCCACGTAGATCCTGAACGTGCCGATCTTGTGGAAACACGCATAATTGACGGACGCAAGTGCCTTGTGATCCCAATGGAAGGCGAAGTTGAACTGAACGGAATCCGCGTACATACAGGAAATGAAAATCCTTCTGATGACGAATTTTATGACAATACAGATACTGAGACAGAGGAGACATCTGATGGAGAATAATCGTAAACTCTTATTTTTTGACATTGACAAAACCCTGTTAACCCCTTACCCATGGACAGTTCCGGACAGTGCGAAACAGGCTTTAAAAGAAGCCCGCTATAATGGTCATCTCCTTTTCATCAATTCCGGACGTACCTATACAATGATTCCGGAAATCATTAAAGAAATGGGATTCGACGGCTATGTATGCGGATGCGGTAGCCAGATTTATATGAATGAAGAGCTTTTGTTTTCCAGTTCTATTCCAAATCCGCTTTGCCGTAAAACAACAGAATTACTGCGGGAATGCAGAATTCCTGCGTTTTTTGAACGCCCGGATAAGATTTTATATGACAGCAGTTCATGTGCTGTTCCTGAAACTGTTCAGAAGCTGAAAGCAGAAGTTATAGTAGAAGATCTGGCTCTCTACCCGCCCGAAACATACAACCATTTTACATTTGACAAGTTTCTGGCTTTTCCGTCTGCTGATTCTGATATGGAAACTTTCCGCAAATTTGCAGATGAACATTTTCTGTGTTTCATACATGAAGACAAGGCCTGGGAACTGACTCAGAAAAATCTCAGCAAAGCAACCGGAATCCGGTTTCTGGCAGACCGTCTTGGGGTTCCGGTCAAAGACACCTATGCATTCGGTGACAGCACGAACGATCTTCTTATGCTGCAGTTCGCCGGAAACAGCATCGCAATGGGCGACTCGGATCCCCTGATCCTGCCTCACTGCACTTACCAGACAACCAATATCGAAGATAACGGAATTGCCAATGCTTTGAAGCATTTCCATCTCATTTAGCAGAACATACAAAATAACGTATTATCATATCTCTATTTATCTGTGTTATTTTTGCATATTTAGGAGAATGATTTCGGATTTATTTAAACTTAAAAACAGCTATGTGAAAACACTCAGGTTTTCATCATAGCTGTTTTAATTTACAATACTCAATTCCTATCAGCAAGCTACTGACAGTTCGGATTTTCTTATTTAGCTGCTTCTGTCGGTGTTGCTTCCGGTGTTTCAGTAGTTTCTGCTGCTTCTTCCTCTGCCGCAGGTGTCTCAGTCACATCTGTATCTTCTGCTGCAGGTGTTTCTGTAACTTCCTCTGTTTCCGGTGTTGGAGTTGCCTCTTCTGTCACTTCAGGTGTCGGTGTTTCCGGAACCGGAGTAGGAGTCGGCGCCATGAAGGTATGTTTGTCAGTGATCTTAAGTGTCTTAAGGACTTTCTTAACCGCCTTTACATCTGCCTCATCCAGCCATTTGGCAGTTGTATCTGTAAAATAGGTATTTTCTTTGGAATTCTGAAGAGATTCTCGCTTGGAAGCTGTGGCATCTTCATCATTGATCTTGTCAAGTCTTACTACATAGTATCCTGTGTCAGTCTCAATAATATTGTCTGCAACTTCTCCATCCTTCAGTCCTCTCAGAACCTTCAGAACCTCATCCGGATATGCCTCGCTGCCGGAATCTTCATCCTCGTCTTCGCTCTCTTTTGTTGTAAAATTACCCTGTACTGCAGAATAACTGTCATCTACACCTTTGGCAATCTCACTCATGTCTGCTGTAGGATCCTCTTTCATCTTATCCAGAATCTCCTGAGCCTGTTCTTTCTTAGTCTTTTTCTCCTCATCAGTTATATCATCACCGCTTGTAGAGATACTTACATAAGTGAAGGTTGTCTGATTCGCTTCATCATCAGAAACTGTGATCTTTCCTTCTGCTACAACCGGATCATACATCTTCTTCTGAATTGTCTGAAGCTCCAGAAGTGTTTTTACCTGATCTTCCGTTACCGCAAGTTCCTTAATTGTCTCTTCACTGTTTGCAGCCATAAACTGTGATGCTGCATCTGCGATCGCTGCTTCATCATCATCTGTAAGCTCTACGTTATAATCCGCAGCCTTCTCTTTGAGAATATACATCTTCTCAACAGACTCCAGACTGCTTGTCACTGCCTGATCACCATAAGTCTCATCTGAATCATCACCTGCTGTCTGATCCCAGATATTATCTGCACTTCCCATATAATTTAAATACATGGTTGTTGTCTGCTGTTGTTGTTCGCGGGCATAAAGACTTACAACTCCAAGCGGAATATCTGTTCCGTCAACAGTAGCCACTGTCTTTGTTCCATCTAATGTTTTACTTCCACAGCCGGAAAGCATACCAACTGACATCACACCTGCCAGTGTCACAACGGCTGTTCTCTTTACCATTTTTTTCATTTCTTCCTCCATATTATCAATCTGGTCTTTCTTCCATACCACTTTCCCAGAATGTACTGTTATTAGAGTATAAACTTTTTTCCTGCGAAGGGCAAGGCAAATCGAAAAATATGTAGTATATTTCACATATTTTCCGCCATGCTCTTAAGTTCCTCTGCAAATTCCGTCAATGCCAGGATCAGATTCCCCTGTGGTTCCAGGATAAATTTCGGTTCCTGCTCATTCTTAAACTGCAGACCTCTTCTGTATTTCTGCATAAGAGCCGGAAAGCCTTCTGTATTCAGCCTTGCTTTCTCATAAAGGGTAAACCGGACTATTTTTCCAGTCTGCTTTATTTCCGTTACGTACCCCTGATGAGCAATCGCCTTTAACTTCGCAATCGCCAGAAGATTCAGCACTGCCTTTCCGGGTTCTCCGAAACGGTCCAGAAGTTCTTCCAGCATATCATCATAATCCTGTTGTGTCTCAATCCCCGCAATTCTTTTATAAATATCCAGCTTCTGAAATTCATTACTGATGTAGGAATCAGGAATATACGCATCAACATTCAGATCAACCGATGTCTCGAAATCCTCCATTGTATGAATACCCTTCGCCTCTTTCACTGCTTCATTGAGCATCTTACAATAAAGATCATATCCAACCGCATTCATATGTCCATGCTGCTGCGCACCCAGCAGATTTCCGGCACCTCGAAGTTCCAGATCTCTCATTGCAATTTTAAATCCGCTTCCCAGATCCGTATACTCGCGGATCGCAGCCAGACGCTTCTCAGCCGTCTCCTTCAGCATCACATTCTTTCTGTACATCAGAAACGCATAGGCAGTTCTGTTGGAACGCCCGATCCTTCCCCGAAGCTGATAAAGCTGAGAAAGCCCGTATCTGTCTGAATCATGGATAATCATAGTATTTACATTGGAAATATCCAGCCCTGTCTCAATGATCGTGGTGGAAACCAGCACATCAATATCCCCGTTTACAAAGGAATACATCACATTCTCCAGTTCCCTCTCACTCATCTGGCCATGAGCAAAATCCACCCTTGCGTCCGGCACCAGCTTCGCAATACGCAGGGCAACATCTGCAATATCCGTCACTCGATTATAAACATAATAAACCTGTCCGCCTCTGCGCAATTCCCTGTTGATAGCCTCTCGGACCGTCTCTTCATCATATTCCATAACATATGTCTGGATCGGCATTCTGTCCATAGGAGGCTCCTCCAGGACACTCATATCCCGGATTCCGATCAGGCTCATATGAAGAGTACGGGGAATGGGCGTTGCAGTCAGTGTAAGGACATCCACATCCTTCTTTAACTGCTTGATTTTTTCCTTATGCGTAACTCCAAACCGCTGTTCCTCATCAACGATCAACAGGCCAAGATTTTTGAACTGTACGTCTTTGGAAAGGATTCTGTGCGTTCCAATGATCACATCCACCTGACCTTTTTTCAGATCTTCGATTGCCTTCTTCTGTTGTGCCGGAGTCCGGAATCTGCACAACAGTTCCACACGTACCGGAAATTCCTTCATCCTCTGCACAAAGGTATTATAAATCTGCTGCGCAAGGATCGTTGTAGGTGCAAGATAAGCTACCTGTCTGCTCTCCTGTACTTCCTTAAATGCGGCACGCAGCGCCACTTCTGTTTTGCCGTATCCCACATCCCCACAGATAAGCCGGTCCATAATCCTGGTACTCTCCATATCACGTTTGGCATCCTCAATAGCACTGAGCTGATCCTCTGTCTCTTCATAAGGAAACATTTCTTCAAATTCTCTCTGCCATACAGTATCAGGACCACAGACATATCCTTCCTTTTCCTGACGCACTGCATAAAGCTCTACCAGTTCTTTTGCAATATTTTTAACTGCCCCACGAACCTTGCTCTTTGTTTTATTCCACTCCTGAGTACCAAGTTTGTTCAGCTTCGGAGCCTTTGAAGCATCTGCCCCTGAATATTTCTGCAGACAGTCAAGCTGAGTAGCAGGAATATAGAGATTGCTTCCGCCTCTGTATTCAATTTTAATATAATCTTTAACGATCCTGTCTACTTCAACTTTTTCAATTCCTCGGTAAATACCAAGACCATGCTTTTCATGGACAACAAAATCGCCGATAGAAAGCTCCGCAAAATCCTGAATACGGCTTCCACTGTAATTTTTTTTCTTCTTTTTTTTCTGTTCCTGTCCAAAAATGTCAGATTCTGTCATTACCGCAAACTTGATCAACGGGTATTCAAAGCCCTTCTTTGCATGGCCATAAACCACCATGATCTCGCCCGGACAGATCTCCCTGTCATAATCTTGTCCATAAAAGGCTGCCAGTCCCTCTTCCTGAAGATCCTTTGCCAGCCTCTCGGCCCTTGTGCGGGAACCGGAAAGCAACGCGATCCTGTATCCCTGTTTCTTATACTGATGAAGATCTTTTACCAGAAGTTCAAAACTGTTGTTATAAGCGCTGATTGATTTTACCTCCAGGTAAAATTTCTCCCGCACTTTCCAGCCTGCCTGTTTCGGTTCCAGCGCACATACAGAAATACAGTTGCGTTTATTCAGTTCTTTTTGAAGCTGTTCAAAAGAACAAAGCCAGTTTTCCGGCAGATTCCGGCTGCCTTTTTCCTCTCTGTGCATACGGCTCTGTCTGTACTCTTCTTCTACAGCCCCGCCTTTCTCAGTCAGTCGGTTTGGTTCATCCAGAAAGATTATGGTTCTTTCCTCCGGAAAATAATCCAGGAAGGAAACCATATCCTTGTCCCCTATATGCTCCACAGCCGGATAGATCGTAAGTTCTTCCAGATTTTCCAGAGAACGCTGACTCTCCGGATCAAAACTCCGGATAGAATCAATCTCATCTCCCCAAAGCTCGATTCTCCATGGATTTTCCTCAGTGAGACAGTAAATATCCACAATACCGCCACGCACAGAGAACTGCCCCGGCATTTCCACCTGTCCTACCCGCTCGTAACCTAAAGCCACCAGCTGGTTCTTCAGCTGTTCTATGTCTACGGTGCTGTCACTTTCGTAATGAATCAGCTGTTCTTTTATCTTTCCCAGAGATTCCAGAAAATCCATACATCCGTCAATACTTGTAACAACTGTCAGTTCTTTCTCTTCCAGTAACGCCTTAATGACCTTCATCCTCTGACGTATCAGCAGATTTCCATGGATATCTGCCTGAAAGAACAGAAGATCTTTCGCAGGATAAGAATACACTTTTCTGTCATAAAATCTGTAATCTTCATAAATTTCTCTGGCGCGGCGTTCGTCCTCCGCCAGGATCAGACGATAAGGCGCAATCCCGGAAAGTCCGTACATCAGATGAGATTTCTGCGATTCCATACACCCCGAAACCTGCAGGATTCCCTTATTCGTTTTGCTTTTTTCTTTAATCTGTTCAAACTCTGCAAGCCCCTGCAGAGGTGTTAAAAATGCTTTCATCTTCACCCCTCATGATCCTTCGACGTAATAAAAGCGGCTTCTGTTTCCAGTTACCGCTTTCTATACCTTTTGCTGAACAATCATCTATTTCCTGTCTGCTTATTTCTGTACAGGTACTTTTCTGTTATATTCGTTCATGGCTGCATCTGTACCCTGTGTGATTATGATATCCACAGCCTTTGCCGCCTTTGCTATTGCTTCATCCACAAGTTTCCTGTCTTCTGTGGAAAATCTGCCAAGTACATGATCTGCCAGATCCCATCCCTTCGGCTTTGCACCAACTCCTACTTTAATACGGAGAAATTTCTCTGTGCCAAGCTGGCGGATAATATCTTTGATCCCGTTATGTCCACCCGCACTTCCCTGCTTGCGGATGCGAAGCTGCCCGGGCTCCAGATCAATATCATCATAAATAACAATAAGCTCTGATTCCGGATCAATTTTAAAATAATTCGCCATCTCACGAACAGGACCGCCACTCAGGTTCATAAAAGAAAGTGGCTTCATAAGAATCACTTTCTCTCCGCCGATCATGGTTTTACCGTACATGGCATTAAATTTCACACCACCCTGAGGGACATTGTAATCCTCTACCAGACGGTCAACGGTATCAAATCCCATATTGTGGCGTGTTGCTTCATACTGTTTCCCGGGATTTCCCAGGCCAACTACTAAATACATATATGTGTCTCCTGCTTAATTTAACACCATTTTCCGGAATTACCATACCTGTCCTGATGTCAAATTTATTTTTTACATACTCTAAAGTGTGTTTAAAAAATCAATCTTATAAATTGTGACGCACATCTTGCGGGAATGATTTTTCAGACACGCTCTAAGATAATTAATTAAAATATACCATCTCTTCCTTAAGCGGCTCGCATTCTTTCACATCACTTGCATAAAGAACAATGCCCTCACCCTGATATTCTGTACGGTTCTCAAATGCGACCTTCGCTGTTACTTCTACCCAGCTGCCCTCTTTGATATGCGGTGCATAATCGCTTCTGCACACGTATCCAAGGAAAGTGGTATCATCTGCGCAGCAGGTCATTGCCACACGTCCCGGAACAAAGAATTTACTTCCCATTCCACGTGGTTTCATGACACGTCCTTTAAAGCGGACAATTTTGTCTACATATTTATCCGGATTATCCATGGCATCCACAAACCAGATACCATAATCTTCCGGTGGAATCTCAATGATCGGTGCATTGATATCAAACGGCATCTCATCCTGGAAAATGTCATCCATCTCGCCCTCTTCATTTTCAAAGATAACCTCTGCACTCTGATTTGCGACCTTGATCCCTCGTCTGTATGCAGGAAGCGGATCTCCCTCTTTACAGCGGTTAAATACAACCATATCTGTATTTCTGATCATATCCATGAACAGAGATTTCATGTTTGCCATATAAACCTGATAAGTAGTTGCATCCACACAGGTAATCTCCTGCTCAATGCCCCAGCCTTCCGGAAGCTCCATCTGCTCAAACTTACTTACAAGCCACATTCCGTTGTACTCGATCACAACACGCTCCGGCTGATGGATGATATCCATGGCAGCCAGACGCTGTGATGTCAGATCTTCTTCATCCTCGATCACTTCCACAACTGTGTTTGTAAGTTTCAGTTTATCCATATCATATTCTTCTTCGCCTTCTTCGCAAAGGATCAACAGAGTTTTGCCGTCAATGGCAAAGTACTCCTGCTGCAGTGTAAAATCCAGGAAAGTAGTCTTTCCGCTTTCCAGGAATCCCGTAACCAAATAAATGGGAACTCTGATATCATCCATCATATAATTTATTCCTTTATCTTTATTCTGATTCTGTTATTATCTGCCGAAATCATTCAGTCTCGCATCTATGACACAGGATTTCATGCTCCGATGAGCTGAATCCAGATGCAGTATTTTAGAGGATTGCCATAAATCGCTGCTTCCTCATGATCATTATGCAAGCCCAAATAATTCTGCAAGTTTATCTTCTTTCAGTTTAGAGCCGATTACGCAGAGACGACCTGTGTATTCCGGTGCACCTTCACGGATCTCTGTTTCCTCCGGAACCATGTCAAAATAAATCCATGTTCCGTCTTCTGCAGGAAGCATTCCCTTTGCACGAAGAATAATACCGTAATCTTCAGAAGCGGAAAGAGCCTCAAGCATCTTCTCAAGACCTTCTCTTGTGTATTTCTTAATCGTCTCACGTCCCCAGCTTGTAAATACCTCATCTGCGTGATGATGGTGATGATCATGATGATCATGTCCGCAACCGCATTCATGGTCGTGGTCATGGTGATGATGTTCATGTTCTTCGTGATCATGTCCACAGCCACATTCATGATCATGGTCGTGATCGTGATGATGATGCTCTCCATGTTCATGTACATGTCCGCACTCCGGGCATACCTCTTCCTCAGACATCAGTTCTTCCTCAAGAGATACCGGTTTCTCCATAACCTCAAGGATTTTCTTTCCGTCCAGTTTCTCAATCGGAGTGGTGATGATAGCAGCTTTCGCATTAATTCCACGAAGAAGTTCCATTGCCTGCTGTGCTTTCTTTTCATCAATGATATCTGTACGGCTCATGATGATCGCACCTGCATATTCAACCTGATTATCAAAGAACTCACCAAAGTTTCTCATATACATTTTGCACTTCTTTGCATCAACTACAGTTGTATAGCTGTTCAGAACGATATCCACATCTCCCTGAACACCCTGTACTGCCTTGATAACATCTGAAAGTTTACCAACACCTGATGGCTCGATCAGGATTCTGTCCGGATGATATTTGTCCACAACCTCTTTCAGAGAAGTGCCGAAATCTCCCACTAATGAACAGCAGATACATCCGGAATTCATTTCCCGGATCTGGATTCCCGCTTCCTTCAGGAAACCACCGTCAATACCAATCTCACCAAATTCGTTCTCGATCAGTACAACCTGCTCATCTGCATAAGCCTCTTTCAGAAGTTTCTTAATCAATGTAGTTTTACCGGCTCCAAGGAAACCGGAAATAATATCAATCTTAGTTGCCATTGTCTTATTTCTCCTCTTCGTTAAAATTTATATTTCTGAATAACTGCCATATAGCCGTCATTTTTTATATTCTGCCATTTTTATGAACAAACAGAATAACTTTTGGAACTGCCATCATTATCTGTCTGTTTATATATTTGCCTGTAACGTACTCATTATACATAAGATGTCCAATGTATTCAAGTCTGCCATCAACGCATTTTGACCAGGAAACACTTGTGCCCCCTGGTTTACAGATATCCTGCAGCTGTTCAATACCTTCAGAACAACCTGCCTGTTCACATCAAAGAAAGGGGCATGATCCACCATCATGCCCCCGCCTGTATACACTAATGATCAACCGTTGATCATAAAGCTCATTAATTTATCAATATCGTCTTTCTCATAAGCAACGATCTCAAGTTCCGGAATCTCTCCGCCTGAGAAAATGTTTGCCAGAGATACATACTGGGATAACTTAGATTTCAGGTTCAGTCTGTCGCCTTCGCCTGTTACTAATTCCACCTTACCATCACAGCTGTCTACTACTTCAAAAAATTTATCAATGTCTTTAATATTAGATACCTTCATGTTTTTCTCCTTTCAACATGTACAAACTTAATCAACTCTTCTTGTTCGCGCTCATTATATCGCACTCAGAAAGAAAAAGCAATTATTTATTTTGCACGAATTTTTAACGCTTTACCATGTTTAATAGGTAAATACTGCAACTCCGTAAGCAGGAAGCGGATATGCAAAGGAAAACGGTCTGTTATCGCACTCCTGTTTCTCAGCCTTAAAGGTCTTGGGCTCTGTCAACAGACCATTTTCATCCATAATCTGCTTATATTGTTTTTTCTTTGGTACACCTACTCTGTAGTCCGGACGATCCACAGGAGTGAAATTAACCACATACAAAATATTATTTCTTCCGGTAGGTGACTTTCTCACAAAACTGAAGATACTTCTGTCCCCGTCATCGGCATTGATCCACTCAAAGCCCTCCGGCTTTTCGTCAAGCTGATACAATGCCGGATTTGCTTTGTAGAATGCATGAAGTGCCGCCATATAGTTTTTTAGCTGCAGATGTTCCTTGTCCTCAAGAAGCTCCCAGGACAGGGACTGTTTCTCATTCCACTCTTTTTCCTGTCCGAAATCCTGTCCCATAAACAGAAGCTTCTTTCCGGGATGCACCATCTGATAAGCGTACGCCAGACGAAGATTTGCCATTTTCTGCTCCGGTGTACCCGGCATTTTGGTATACATAGACCCTTTCAGGTGAACCACTTCATCGTGTGACAGACTCAGCATGAATTTCTCCGAGTAAGCGTATACCATAGAAAAAGTCAGCTGATCATGGTGCGCACCGCGGTATACCGGATCATATTTCATATATTCTGTAAAATCATTCATCCAGCCCATGTTCCACTTGTAGTCGAAGCCAAGGCCTTCATCGTCTAGGTCTCCCGTCACCTTCGGCCATGCGGTCGATTCCTCTGCGATAAGAAGTGCATCCGGAAACTCTTTTTTGAAGATGGAGTTCAGATGTTTTAAAAATTCGATCGCCTCAAGGTTCTCATTTCCGCCGTAGATATTTGCGACCCACTCCCCGTCCTGCTTGCCATAATCAAGATACAGCATCGAAGCAACCGCATCCACACGCAATCCGTCTATATGGAACTTCTCAACCCAGAATAACGCATTTGAAATCAGGAAGTTCCTTACTTCATTCTTTCCAAAATCAAATACTTTCGTTCCCCAGTCCGGATGTTCTCCCAATCTTGGATCTGCATATTCGTACGTCGGTGTTCCGTCAAAATCTGCCAGTCCGTGTGCATCCTTCGGGAAATGTGCCGGTACCCAGTCGAGAATGATACCGATTTTATTTCTATGCAGATAATTGATCATCCATGCAAAATCTTCCGGCGACCCATATCTGGATGTCGGTGCATAGTATCCGGTCACCTGATATCCCCAGGATCCGTCAAACGGATGCTCGGCAATTCCCATCAGTTCCACATGTGTGTAACCCATTTCTTTTATGTATTTGGTAATTGCCCTGGCAAATTCTCTATATGTATAGAATCCTTCATCTTCCCTTCCCGGGTGACGCATCCAGGAACCAATATGTGCCTCATAGACAGACATTGGCTCGTGCTTATGATTCCAGGTCTTTCTACGTGTCATCCACTCTGTATCTGTCCATTTGATATTCTCAATATCTGCGACCCTGGATGCTGTTCCCGGTCTTAACTCCGCATAATTGGCATATGGATCTGCCTTAAATATCTGTTCTCCCGAATAAGTCTCGATACAATATTTATACATCTGATCCTTCTTCACACCTGGTATAAAACAGGTATAGATCCCGAGCGGCTCTTCCCTCTTCATCGGATTTGCCTCTGTGTCCCATTCATTGAACTCTCCGACTACCGATACCGCCTGCGCATGCGGTGCCCACACTGCAAAATACACACCTTTTTGTTTTCCGTTCTGTACCAGATGTGCGCCCAGCTTCTCATAAATCTCATAATGATTGCCCTGTCCGAAAAGGTATTGATCCAATTCACCTATTTCATATGGTTTTTTCTTTTTTTCAGCCATAATTACCCCTCGCATTCTGCTGCATATTTATAAGAACATTATACTTTACAAACAGGCAAAAAGAAAGAGCTTTGACCGTTTAGTTTGTCAAAACTCTTTCAAAATCCGACCTGTAAATCCTGTTCTCGACAGCTTCTTACAGGTATTCGTTTTTGTTAAATTCTAAAGTCTTCTTCTTTCAGAATAATTCTGTCAGAATCGTCGGTTCCCTTGCCGAATACTCTTCGTGCAAGATGTTTTACATTTGCTTTCTGTGAATGTGAGATTGCTTCATCCATGATCTCTTTTACTTCAGCAACTGATACTGCATGATCTTCTCTCTGCATTACATCGATACGGCTGTACAGTGCAAGGATTCCCATCTCATCCAATTTGTATCCATTCTCTTTCGCATATGTCTGACCGAATGTTACCAGCTCATCATTGATGAATACCGGAAGCTCCAGCTTAGAACTGAACTTCTTCTTGAATTCCGGGTTTGCTGTCATCAGACGCTCCAGAGGTTTTCTCTGATCTTCCAGTACAAAGAGCAATTCTCCTGTCTTCTTCTCCATCAGATAATTTAACTCTTTTACAGTTCTCGCATTCAATTTTCCTGCATGCTCGATGATGATCGCTCCGCCGCGCAGCTTCTGAATAATATTCGTAAGCTCTTTCTTATTAAGAGATTCACCTGTAACGATTGCTACTTTACCCTGTTTCAGACTTCTCTGTTTCTGAATTGCTTTTACAATATCAACCGCAAGGACTGTCTTACCAGATCCTTTTCTACCAATCACAAGAAGGTTACCTGTCTTGGATGTTCCTTCTCTCTGTGCCCTTCTGTCGTTATCAAGTACTTCAACGATCTGTTCGCTCATTCCTCTCACCGGTACAAAATATGAGAACAGCTTCTTCTGTTCTTCTGTAAGTCCGGCTTTCAGACCAATCTCACTCGTAGCACTCAGATCATATCTTCCGGTTACAACAAATCCTGTATCGAACGGAACACCGCCTTTAGATTTCTTGATTCTTGCCTGAATCTCTTCCTCTGATGGCTCTTCGATTTCTAACTCTTCATCCGCTTCTTCGTCGTCTTCAATCTCTAAGTCTTCGTCATCAAAATCTGTCTCTTCATCATCTACATCTGCGAAATCATCGTCGAAGTCTTCTTCTTCGTCCTCTACATCCGCAAAATCAGCATCGAAGTCTTCTTCTTCAAAATCGGCTTCTTCAAAGTCTTCATCCTCAAAGTCTTCCTCTTCAAAATCAGCTTCTTCAAAGTCCTCATCTTCAAAGTCTTCATCCTCAAAGTCTTCCTCTTCGAAATCAGCCTCTTCAAAGTCTTCATCCTCAAAGTCTTCCTCTTCGAAATCAGCTTCTTCAAAATCTTCATCACCGAAATCGGCTTCTTCAAAACTGCTTCCGCTCATATCGATTCCGCTAAGTTCTTCTTCGATTCCTTCAATGAAGTCTTCTTCCGTTTCCGAACCATCTTCAAAATCCTCTTCATAGAGTTCTTCTTCCGACTCTTCATTTCCCATTTCTTCCATCAGACGTACAATATCATCCGGAATTCTCTGCGTCTTGCTTATCGGTTCTGCCTCTTCCTCGGCCGCCTTTCTTGCTGCTTCTTCCTCGGCCTTTCTTCTTGCCTCTTCTTCGGCCGCTTTTCTTGCTGCTTCTTCCTCGGCTTTTCTTCTTGCTTCTTCTTCGGCCGCTTTTCTTGCTGCTTCTTCCTCAGCTTTTCTTCTTGCTTCTTCTTCGGCTGCCTTTCTTGCTGCTTCTTCCTCGGCTTTTCTTCTTGCCTCTTCTTCGGCCGCCTTTCTTGCTGCCTCTTCTTCCTCGGCTTTTCTTCTTGCCTCAGCTTCCGCCGCTTTTCTCTCAACTTCTCTGCGTTCTTCTTCCTGGCGGATACGAGCCTGTTCTCTTTCTTTCTGAAGACGCTCTTCATCTTTTGCTTTCTGCTTCTCGATTGCTGCTTCGTGGTCTTTCTGTTTTTCTTCCCATTTCTGAAGAATATCATCGATCATCATCTGACCATTCGCCAGAATCTCATCTTCACGCTCCTTCATTGCTTCTTCTTCAATTGTAATGCCATTGGCAACCGCCATGCCCTGCGCTAAAGCTTCCTCCAAAGTAGCTCCCGTCACAACCTGTTTGATCGTTGATCCATGTTCTTCCGCAGCCTCTTCCGGTTCAGTATATACCGGTTCTTCTTCCACGACTTCTTCTGCAGCTTCTTCTACAATTTCTTCCTGCGGAATCTCTTCTTGTACAACAGTTTCCTGCATCGGCACTTCCTGTGGAATCTCTTCCTGTACAACAGTTTCCTGCATCGGTACTTCCTGCGGAGGAATTTCCTGAACTTCAGATTCATCAACTCTTTCTGTCACTGGCTCTCTGACCGGCTCTTCTTGTACGTCAACAGTCTCTTCTGTACTTTCATTATATTCATTCTCGTCATCCACTTCTTCCAGTGTTGATTCCGGTTGTTTCTCCGGTTCCGGTTTCTTCTTAACCGCTCCCGGACGGCTGTCATATTTCTCCTGCTGAAGTGGTGTCAGTGGCTTATACTTCATCTTCAGTTCCATTGCAAGGTATACATATTTTCCTTCACTGAACCACAAGATCAGATCATCACATTCTTCCAGACATTCTGCTGTCATTCCGGCTTCATCATACAATTTGGCAAGTTCATATGCCCACTTTTCAATATATTCCGCTTTTTTAAATTCTTCCAGTGCTGTAATCTGATCTGTCAGCGATGCCCCCTGTGTTCTCAGAATCTTATATTTTAAAATATACTGATTCGGATCTTTTGGTGCCAGCTTTACGAATTCTTCATAACAATCCGTTGCTTCTCTGATATCTTTGATCTTCAATGCCAGTGTGCCTAAACGATATACAATTTTTCTGCTTCCCGGTGCTCTGTCAAATGCCAGGAACAGTATATCTCTCCCCTTCTTAAACTCACCGTTATATTCATAAATCTCACTGACTGTATTGAGCATTGACGCATTCTTTACTCTTCGCCAGTCTATACCATCAGCAATTTCCTTTGCCTGCTGGTACTCCTTCTTTTCCAGATGATCAAGCATTTGCTCGGTCTTCACCCTATATTCATATTTATCCAATATTTCTCAC
>OLPU01001472.1_pt1 | contig 17484 bp, 17 predicted proteins | sample 1673111 | NCBI WGS metagenome assembly OLPU01 (sample SAMEA3136755, study PRJEB25190) | human gut metagenome | reverse complement strand
GATTTGGGCCTAGCAGCATAGGATGGTTTTGGTCCAGGATTCCCACCGCAGTCCCTTTTGCTCAAATCCTCTTGACGAAACACACATTACTACACTCCGGGGCACGATCATTATGCAAATGACATGTGGAACGACTCTCGATTCCTCCGCCTGCCTTTTTCGCAAAGACGGCGTGGCGATTTTGTTTGCTATAACGGCCATATAGCAATTTATATCGGCAATGATACGATTATTGAAGCCTACGCCAAGGGCTGGTGTGCGTATTCATAGCGTTTATGTTAGTTTGAATATAAAGGGTGTATTGCGCCCGTTCGTTTAAAGCTGCTGCAATTCTCATCTATTTAGGATGTTTGATTGCTAACGTATATAAACTGACGACAGCGGTTGATAGATTGCCACTAGCGTTAAGTCCCTCGATGTTTGATAGAGGGACTTTTCTTAAGCCGCGACGTTACTCGCCTCAACCGTTTGTGGCGCGATTTCAACGCTTCTGCTAAATCCTTTACTTTGTGGATTAAAGCCTCGCTATGTGCCAAGCTGATAAACTGTCTCTAAAGAGCAAGGCACCCTGTTGGCTTATTGGGTATTAGTGCGTTTTATTAATACGGGGCCAATTAATGGTCTTTATACTGAAGTTTGGTAATTTGGTTTTCTCTGGAGGACGCATGGATAAGCAGCTAACGGTGATTGTGCCAGCGTATAACGTCGAAAACTATCTTGAACAAGCGCTCGATTCTTGCATCATTCAGAATATGGAATCGCTTGAGGTTCTTGTTGTAAATGATGGCTCGACTGATGGGACATATGAGATTGCAAAACGCTATGAAGAGATTTATCCCGCCTGCTTTAAGGCGATAAATAAAGCGAACGGCGGTTATGGCAGTGTCCTTAACTACGGAATCGAACATGCGAATGGAAGATATCTCAAAGTTCTTGATGGCGATGATTGGTTTAATTCAAGCGCGCTCGCATCTTTTATCGAGAAGGCTCCGAGCATAAACTCTGACGTTGTTGGTTTTAGCTATGCTGAAATAGACGATATTAGCAAGACATCTATTATTAAACGCGATATACCAATTGAAGCGGAAGGGAATTATAAGGCTGCTGCGATGCTGGGCAAAAGCGCGAGCATGCATTCTTTTATTTATAAAACTGGGCTGGTTAGAAATTGTCAGATTGATTTCCCGGAGCACTGTCTCTATACCGACACGATTCTTGTTACTGTTGTGTTGGACGTTTCCGATACGGTATATATATTTCCACAAGACCTATATCAGTATAGGGTTGGTCGTGAAGGTCAAAGCGTTGATCCCCGTGTCAGGGCTCGCAAGCTAAATGATATGCATAAGGTTTTAAGCTACCTCATGGCTTCCCTTGATTTCAGCAGCTCACATAATGGCTTTGCTTGGAGTCAATGTCTGGGCAAATTCGATATTCAATATAAAGAAATTTATAGGTTGCTTAATGGCGATCGGGAGATGATTAGGCGGCTCAATCAAATAGCATCCTCAAATGCCGCATTTGTGAAATCTCTTGCAAAGACCTCCCGTGTCGCACGGATTTCTCTAGCCTGTAACGGCCTCTTCTCCCCCTATGTTGCAAAAATGAAGGGTTTTATGTAATTCAGCATGGCTTCTGTTAAGAAAAATATTATTTATAACGTCTCATATAGGGTATTTCAAATACTTATACCTCTCATTGTCACCCCATATTTGTCAAGAGTGCTCCATGCTGACGGTGTTGGTCTTTTTTCATATTATAATGCCGCGGCATCCTACTTTGTATTATTTATTATGCTTGGCATTTCTAGCCATGGCGTTAGAACCATTGCAGCGGTTAGAGTTGATGGTTCGTGCAGTATTAGCATGTCATTTTGGTCTTTGTATGCTGGGCAACTAATTGCCGCCAGCTTGGTTATCCCTGTTTACCTTATATATTCATTTTCTATCGCACCAAATATGCAAGCAGCATTAATATGGTTTCCATTTGTCTTGTCTGCTGTATTGGATTGTTCGTGGTTTATTTTTGGCTGCGGTGAATATCGCATTCCGGTAATCCGAAATTATTTCATTCAGATTACGTCGACCGTTTGTACATTTGTATTTGTTAGACAGAGTAGTGATGTTCTCATTTATATGCTCATTACGTCTCTGGCTAGCTTGCTTTCAGTGATTTGTCTTTTGCCCTATGTTATGAAGCGGGTTACCTGCTGTAAACCTTCCTGGCATATGGTAAAAAAAGAGCTGAAATCTTCTCTGTTGTTGTTTGCGCCTGTTGTTGCTATCAGCATATATACTTCTATTGATAAGCTGATGCTTGGTACGGTATCTGGCATGGCGCAAAATGGATACTATACGTATTCAGATAAAATCGTATCAGTGTCTACAGCTGTTTTGACGGCGATTGGAACCGTCTTATTGCCTAAAATGTCCGAACTCTATGCCGCAAGTAAATATAAAGAAGCGAATAGTCTGCTTAGTTTCTCTATGTGGATCATGCAAGCATTTTCTTGGGGTATTTTTTTTGGGATTGCGGTCGTGGCGCAAGAGCTAATTCCTGTTTTTTTGGGTAGATCTTTTATGCCATGTGTACCCACGTTGCTAATTCTTTCTTCACGTGTTCCGGTTGTTGCCTTTACGTATGTGTTGGGCAACCAATATCTCTTGCCAAATCATTTTGATACGCATTATACGTATTCCGTTTTTGCGGGAGCTGCTATCGATATTGGCCTAAATCTATTCCTTCTTCAACGGTTTGGAGCTGTTGGGGCTGCGCTGAGTACGCTTGCTGCTGAGATTTCAATCCTAGTTGTTCAAATTGTATTTACATGGACAAAGCTTTCCATGATCGCTTACTTCAAAGACGCTGCTGTATTTTTCTTGTGCTCGTTACTTGCGTTTGTCGGAACATATATTGTTGTCGATTTTTTGCAAATCTTTTTTTCAAGTCTCGTTGCAAAGCTTATGTTTGAAGCTGCTTGTTTTGTTGTCTTGTATGGGCTGGTTAGCTTTACCGCTAATTATTTCTTAAATCGACCAATGCTCAAACGTTTTGTTTCCATATTTCTTCCCTTTGCCCAAAAGTATCTGGGTTAATCAATTAACCCAGATACTTAGTCTTAGCTCGTGTTATGCTCAAGTCGATTATCCGGTTTATGGTTGCGGCAAATTAGTCTAACAAGCGTTGGTGCACTGGATGTTTTGTAGCGGGTTAATCAATTGCTTGTCCCGTATTTGCTTCTGCAATGGTCGCTTTGAACAGATTTACTATTTTAATATTGCCGTCGTTGAAGGATGACAGAGCGTATTCTTGAGCGCGTTTTGCCATCTTTTTGCTCTGCTCGGAGTTTTCGATTGCCCACTGGATTTTGCAGGAAAGATCGCTGGGGTTCTTATATAACAGTCCTCGTCCATCGGAAAGCAAATCATGAGTGCAGGTATTGTCGTTTCCGATAACGATGCATCCCATCATCATCGCTTCTACTGTGGTGCGGCCAAATGACTCTGACCTAGAGCAGTTCAAAGCTATATCGGCTTTGGAGAGTGTTCCAAATGGGTTTTTGCTAAAGCCTTCAAAGCTGACAAAATCCTTTAGATTATTAGCCTCGACAAATGATTTCAGTTTTGTGCAATAGCTCGTAGACTCCTCATTTCCTACCAAACTTAAGTGTATATTTGTAAAATTCCTCTTCATGAGAAGGAGTAGCGCTTCCAGCGCGTCAATTTGTCCCTTAGACTCCATTTTATTGGCAACAACAACGATGTTGACTGTCTCACGACTAAATATGTCTGATGAACGTTGGCTTTCAGGGCTGTTCATACTGTCGATAATTACTTCAATGTTTGAGGTGTTAAACAGTTCTTGATAAAAGACCTTCATGCAGTCTGATACTGCTATATACTTTTGTGCCCGTTTAATGGCTTTGGAAGCTGATGCTTTGTTATAAAAATCATGAGGTTTATTAGGTGAATTAAACTCACGAAAATGCCATACCAAAGGTATTTTAAGCAAGCGTGCAGTTAGCGCTCCTGCGTAAGTTGCAGTGGTATTGATGTGAATCAAGTCAATGCTTCTACAACGTAGTGATTTGTATAAACGCACCTCTTGTATAAGGTTATATGGCCTTTTAATAAGATACTTCATCTGTGATGAGAGCGCTCTTTCGCTTGTCGAATGTCGCCAAGAAAGATAAGGTATAACTTCATACGACACTTCTAGGGCTTCTAACGCTTTGGCTAATCCGCCTCGCTTTGGAAGCACCACGACGGGTTCAATGCCAATTTCCTTTTCATATTTCACCAAGTCTAACAGGCAAAATTCTGCTCCACCACTAAGTTCTCCTGATGAGGAAATATGAGCAATTCTCATAGTTCTGTCTTTCTATTTCGGATGATGCTGTCTGTGTTTTAAACGGCTAACGTTTTTCCGATGACTATATGTCTGAGTATTCTTCAATCATGTGGTTATTATATTAGATAATTTGATTACGCCCGCTATTTGGCGGTAATAGTGATCATCAAAATGCGTCGTGTACATGCTTTCAGGAGGTTCCTTTAAAGGCGTCGTGTGACGGCTATACTTTTATCGATTTATACTTACATATCTATAGCGTTGATGTTGTTTTGACAGTCGTGTTCATTGGTCGCACAGAGTGCATCTCCAATATTTAATTCGTATGGATTGCATGGGGCTTTAAAAGGACTGGAGTCGATTTGTATTCAGTGGGTAATTGTTATGCTGTAATTTTTGCAGGCGGTGTCGGATCGCGTATGCGAGGCGCGAGGGTCCCTAAACAGTTTTTGGAATTGGGGGGCAAATCCATTATCGCCCACACCATTGACCATTTTGAAAAGCATCCCATGGTTGCCGGTGTTGTTGTCGTTTGCATTGCCTCCGGCATGGACCATATGCGTGCAATCGTTAAGGAGGCGCACTACACCAAGGTTCTTTCCATTGTTCCTGGTGGCGAGACGGGACAGGATTCCATTTTTAAGGGTCTTTCTGAGCTCGATCGCCTGGGTATAGTCGACGACGAGTCGATTGTGCTGATTCATGATGGCGTTCGTCCCCTTATTGACGGAGATACCATTACTGCTTGTATTGAATCGGTTGAGCGCTATGGTCCAACTGCCACGGTTGCTTCTTCACCCGAAACAATTATCGAGGAAGAAGACGGCGTGGTGGAGCGAGTCGTTGATCGTTCTCGATGCAAGCTTGCGAGAGCCCCTCAGGGTTTTAAATTTAAAGACCTGTATGCTGAGCATCTTCGAGCACGCTCGGAGGACCGTCATGATTTTATCGATTCCATTTCGCTTATGGCTCACTACGGGCATAAAGTCCATACGGTCGAAGGGCCTGCTGACAATATTAAGGTAACCACTCAGCGCGACTTTTTTGCGTTCAAAGGATTCGTTGACTACAAGGAGCTGGAGCAGCTATGGCCGCTGTAGATGAGTATTTATCCGACCGAGCGGCCCAAATTGCCGCTCAGGTTGAACTTCCCTGGGACGGGCTCGATGGAAAGACCTTTTTGGTGACCGGTTCAACGGGTCTTATTGGCTCTCAGGTGGTGAGGACCTTGCTCTCTAGAAATGATCACTTTAATGCCGGTATTAAAGTGATTCTACCTGCTCGAAATATCATGAAGGCGCGGGCTTTGTTTGGTGAGCGCAGTGACGTTTCCGTTCTGGAATGGTCGCTTGGTGATGCTCTTAAAGGCCCCGAACATGTGGATTATTTAATCCATGCTGCCTGCGGAACATCGAGCAGGAGTTTTCTTGAGACACCCGCTACAACGATCATGCAGATTGTTCATGGCGGGGAGGCTGTGCTTAGCTACGCTTGCTCGGCAGATGCGCAGAAGGTTCTATTCCTTTCCACTATGGAGGTCTACGGCGAGGTTGAGGGCGTAGCTACTGAGGACAACCTCGGTAAACTGGATCCCATGATAGTTCGTAACAGCTATCCCGAGGCTAAACGTCTTGTTGAGTGCCTGTGTGCCTCGTATGCCACTGAGCATGGTGTCCCTTCGGTTGTAATGCGTTTGGCTCAGACGTTCGGCGAGGGTGTCCATCCTGACGACATGCGTGTGTTTGCTGATTTTGGCCGTCATGCTATCGAAGGCAAGGACATCGTTCTGTTGAGTGATGGCATTAAGCGCAACGGCTACCTTTCAGTTGACGATTCTGTGCGTGCTATTTTGATTGCACTGGTTAATGGCAAATCGGGCGAGGCGTATAACGCCGTTAACGAGGATGCGTATTGCAGCATTAGGGAAATGGCGCAGTTGGTTCTCGATTTGTTTGGTGCAGACGGTTCCCATGTTCGTAGGGAGTTTGACCCCGAGCGCGAGGCGACATTCAGGAAGGCATCCGATCTCATGCTCGATGCCTCTAAGCTTAGGTCCTTGGGCTGGGAGCCCAAGGACTCGCTTTCGGATATGTATCGTGCCATGATTGATTGCTGGAGCGTTCATGACTAACGAGATAGCGCAAAAGCCATCCGTCCTCGTGATGATGGCTACGTATAACGGTGAGAAGTATGTTGCTGAACAGGTTGATAGCATCCTCGCTCAAGATGGTGTGGATGTCACGCTCTTGATTTCGGATGATGGATCATGCGACAGCACTCCGCAGATTTGTGCTCGTTATGTTCAGAATACGCCGAACGTCCATTTCTCCGTAAACAAGAGCAATAAGGGCGTCGCTAAGAACTTCATGGACATGCTGTATGATTCCGACGCGAAATCTTTTGATTATTTTGCATTTTCAGATCAAGATGACTACTGGATGCCCAATAAACTTGGTAAGGCGATTGAGGCTATCACTGCAGCCGGCGAAGGTCCGCGGCTCTATTACAGCGACGTATGCAACGTTGACGAACAACTTAATGGCGGATCGAGTGAATATAGTGCCTTTGGTCCCTATTCCGATTCTTTTGGATTGTTGTTAACCGTTAATTGGGCTTCCGGCTGCACAATGGTATTTAATTCGGCTTTTGCATCTGTGCTTCAGCAATATGTTCCGTCGGTTTGGCCTCGGCTTCATGACGGTTGGGTGCATCTAGTCGCTCGTTCGACCAATGCGCAAGTACCCGATCTTGACCATGCTTACATTAAACGTCGCATCTCTGGACAGAACCAAGTCGGTGAACGTGGGCTTGGTTCTTTGGGATTTCAAAGAATTGCAATGATGCCCGTTTATCTGTTTAAGAGGGATGCTAATCCCCACTGGGCGGTAAAAGCTGCTTCCGAGCTTATCAAGGGCTATTCCCAGATAATGGATAAGGGATGTCTAGATTTGTGCGATACCTTCATCTCTGCTGAAAAATCTCTGGTAAAGCGCATTAAGCTTGCGTTCAGTTTTGAATTTAAGTCCCCCTATCCCGTCGAAAATATCTTGTTTCCTATTAAGATGCTGCTTAACAAGTATTAGTAGTTGCAATTTACTCGCTTTGTTTTTTGGTTGGTGTGAACTCGTATGCTTAATTTTACCGTCGGTCCGGTAATGTCCGATTCCGAGGTGCTTCGCCTTGGCTCTGAACAGGTTCCGTATTTTAGAACGCCTGAGTTTTCTGACGTGATGCTACAGAATGAGCGGCTTTTTTTGCAGTTCATTGACGCGCCCGAGAATTCTCGAGCGGTATTTATTACAGGATCAGGAACCGCATCGCTTGAGGCGACGGTCGTCAATACGTTATCGCCAAAAGATAAGGCCCTTGTTGTGGTTGGCGGAAGTTTTGGCGAGCGTTTCTCCAAGCTCTGCGATATCCATGGTGTTCCCCATGACGATATCGTTTTGCCCTTTGGAACTACGTTGACGCAGGAAATCTTGAGTCAGTATGATCAAAAAGGCTATACGGCACTCCTCGTCAATATTCATGAAACCTCAACGGGTGTTCTGTACGACGCCTCCATGCTTGCAGATTTTTGCAAGCGCAATAATGCGCTGTACATCATGGACGCCATTAGCGCCTTTTTGGCTGACCCCCTAAGCATGGCGGAGCTTGGTGTCGATGTGTTTATTACAGGTTCGCAAAAAGCCCTTGCGTGCCCGCCGGGTGTGTCGCTCATCGCTCTTTCGCCTCGGGCGACCGACCGCTTGAATTCCAACGATCCGGGCTGCATGTATCTTGACCTTCGTTCTGCCCTTAAAAATGCCGAGCGTGGGCAAACTCCGTTTACTCCTGCCGTGGGAACGCTCCTGCAGATCAATAAACGACTTCATTTGATTGCTGATAACGGTGGCCCCTCTGCCGAGATTGGCCGCGTCGCTTCCTTGGCCCGTGATTTTAGATCTCGCATTGTGGATATGCCTTTAGAGCAGGTTTCTCCCGCGCCCTCGAATGCTGTGACCGTTCTTAAGCCTCTGCATGTTTCTGCACGCGAGGTTTTTACAACCCTTAAGGACCGTTATGGCATTTGGGTTTGCCCTAACGGCGGTGAGCTTGCCGATAAGGTGTTTCGCGTTGGTCATATAGGTTGTCTTACAATCGATGACAATACTCAGTTGATTAATGCCCTCGAAGATATGCTATCTAAGGGCCTTCTGTAGACATAGGGCTTGATTACCATGGTGAAAGTAATTACATACGGTACGTACGATATGCTCCACTATGGTCATATTCGTCTTTTGGAGAGAGCTCGTGAGCTTGGCGATTATTTGATTGTTGGTGTTACTGCTGACGATTTTGACCGTTCGCGCGGAAAGATCAACGTAGAGCAATCTCTTGCCGAGCGTATGGAAGGCGTACGTGCCACGGGGCTCGCTGACGAGATTATCGTTGAAGAGTATGAAGGCCAAAAGATCGACGATATTCAGCGTTATGACGTTGATATTTTTACTGTCGGTTCTGACTGGCGTGGGCATTTCGATTATTTGAATGATTATTGCAAAGTTGTCTACCTCGATCGCACGGAAGGCGTTTCCAGTACTGAGATAAGGAGCAAAAGGCAGTCGATAAAGATGTCCTTTGTCGGTTCTGGTCCCGTGCTTGATAAGTATATTGCCGAGAGCTCTTTCGTTAACGGAATGAAAGAAGAAGGGCGTCTGGTTGCACCAAGGGCGGCAGATGTCCCGAAGGGCGAATTCGATGAGCTTCTTTCTCGAAGCGAAGCAATATTCTTCGCCACTCATCCCGATGGTCATTATGAAGAAATTTCAGCGGCTCTTGATAGGGGAGTCCATGTTTTATGTGAGTCTCCGATTGCCAAGACGGAGATGCAGGCTCAGGAGCTCCAGCATATCGCCCGCGATCGTGGTTTGATTTTAATGGATGCCATTAAAACTGCGCATGCAACAGCATACGCACGGCTTCTTTTGCTTGCAAAGACCGGGGCGATTGGACGGATTGTTTCAGTTGACGCCAACTGTACGGGAATGAGCGGCTTCTGTGCCGATAAGGCCAAATCCGGCGCTATTCAGGGTTCAATGGACTATTGGGCGCCAACGGCAGTATTGCCTATCCTCCAACTTCTTGGCGATTCTTTTGTTGAAGAACGCTACGTAACGTTTGTGGACAACTCTATTGCTGGTTCAGATGCCTTTACTCGTGCTTCCTATGTATTTACCGATGCCGTGGCTTCGTTTAAGGTCGGCCGTTCGGTAAAAACCGAAGGAGAGCTTGTTGTTTCCGGAACAAAGGGTTACATCTACGTTCCGGCTCCATGGTGGAAAACTGATTATTTTGAGGTTCGCCACGAGAATTCTGATTGCAATAAACGCTATTTCTATCAGCTCGATGGCGAGGGGATTCGAAACCAGCTCGCGGCCTTTTCTCGCGCAATCGAGCATGGAGTTGCTGCGTCGGGAATTACGGCTGAGGATTCCATTGCAATTGCACGTGTATTTGAACATTTCGCTTGCGCTGATTTTACGAGTCATATTTATTAACGCTATAGTGAATAGCTGTAATTTGCCGTTCAATTTGGAGCGAAATTGTTATTTAAGCCTTACGACAGTGAGACCCTTGAAAAGGTCCACGAGATAAACCTCTTGATTTATCAAGACTTTGCCGATCTTTGCGCGCGTCATAATATCGATTATTTTGCTATTTCGGGCACTGCTATTGGCGCCTTGCGACACAAGGGTTTTATTCCCTGGGATGATGATATCGATATCGCTATGCTGCGTGACGATTACGAGCGGTTCGTTAAGTATGCTGAGGTGGAGCTATCTGATAAATATTATTTGATGGGGCCCGAGTTCGAGCGCAAATACTATAACCTTAAACCTCATTTAGTCTTAAGGGATACAACGTTTGTTACTAATGAAGCTTGGTCTTCCGGGTATAGGCCGGGCTTCTTCTTAGACTTGTTTATTTACGATAATATTCCGACCGATCCAAGCGAACTTGCAAAGTATCATCGCGAATGTAAGATTTATACCGTTCTTTGGTTCGCATATCATGTTCACTTTGAAAAGCTTTTGGATACACAAAGTACTTTTCTAGGGAAGGCAAAGTATATCGTCAGCTTTCTTATCGGAAGCTTTCTTCGTGCAATTCCTGGGTGCGAAGCGCGAATCTGGAGGGGATATGACGCTCTTTCAAAGAAATATCGTGGCAAGACCGAAAGGTATTCAGCTCTCACCGATTACGGTATGACCTATATGTATGTCGACAAAGACGAGATGTTTCCCCTTGTTGATATGCCGTTCGAGAATACGAGTGTCAAGCTTGTTCGTGAGTACGAGAGACAGGTTAGCAGACATATGGGTCCGGACTATATGCAACTTCCGCCGCTTGAAAAGCGAACCAATCATTTCCCTAAAGAGCTTGATTTTGGCAAATATGATGAGGTGTTGAAATAGTGCAGGCAATCGAGCAAGCTGATATCCAACCGCTTCTCCTAGACATCCTCTCGGCGTTTCATAATTATTGCGTTCGTCACAATTTGATTTATTTCTTATCGGACGGTACCTTGCTGGGAGCTGTCAGACACAAGGGTTTTATTCCATGGGATGATGACGTTGATGTCTCAATGGTTGATTCTGAGTACGATAGGCTCGTCGAATTTGCTAAAAGCGATCCCAGCCTCGATTCATCTGGGCGCTATAGGTTTCTTTTGCCTGCGGAGTTGCCCAACTTTTACCCTTTTGTGAAGGTTGTTGATACTCGTACCGTTGTTTATGAAAAGGACATTGATCGTCAGTATGCCATTGGACTGTGGCTTGATGTATTTCGCCTTTCTCATTGCGATGCAGATTTTTCTAAGACATTGGATAAATATCGTCGTGTAATGAAGCTTCGCAACTTAAATAAAATTGCTGTTGCAGGAGATTTCTCAACCCCGCTCTATAAGGCTGCGTCCCCGTTGTTGGCGCTAGCAAAGGGGTTTTGTTCAATTTGCGGCGCAAGCTGCCCTAAATTGACGTATAAAATGCTTGAAATCGAAAAGCAGATGCCAAAATCCGGCGATATTTTGATGGATATTACCTGGGCCGATCATGACAAGCATTTTTTTGATGCCGCACTGTGGAGTGAGGTTTCCGAACTGCCATTCTGCGATAGGCTTTTTTATGTCCCCAAGCGTTTTAAAGAGATTCTTTCCAGTCAGTTTGGCGATTACATGCAATTACCTCCTGAGAGTGAGCGTATCAGGCACTCTTACGAGGCATATTATGTTTAATGTGTTCACTCGACAGTGATGGCGTCGGTGAAGTAAGTTATCTGATTGGGGTTTCGTTTAGCAACGCTTAAGTGCATTCAATTCGTGTTTTTTTGTTGTGGCTTCTAAGAAATGATAGATACCATTATGAGTCTCAGAATTTTGTCGAGGTAATTTGTTGAGCAAAAGAGGAGCTGTACGGAGGGTCTAACGGCCCTCATGGGTTTATGCGCTTTTAGTCCTACTAGGGCTTCGTTAAACAGATTATTAGCTTTGGCGTAGCGATTGGCTTTTGAATCCGAGTAATTATCAACAACATAAATGCTGGCATTTTTTAGATTTGCGATGCTGCCTTTTTTGAATTCCTTCGTAATAAATCGCTGATAGAGAAATTGCTTAAAGAGCGAGGTTCGTGAGACGCTCTCGGACGTCATGCGGTATTTGAGCACTATCTCGTCGCAATTTCCTATCTTGTAATTTGCCATCGAAGCGCGAAGTAAAAAGTCATAGTCTTCGCAAAGCGGGATGGTTCGATAAGTCTGTTCGAATACGGTGGCTTTTCCAAACCAGGTGGGATGGGGAACACAATTGTTCCATCGCAGCGCCCGTTTAACCGACTCAGGTTTTGTGGGTGGTTGAGGGATATCGTATAGCCTGTCTCCGTTTTCACTTATCACGGTCATGCGCCCGCCTATTAGATCCAAATCGTGGGCGGCTAGATAGGCCAGTTGAGATTCGATACGGTTGGGCATGGAGATATCGTCAGCATCCATACGACAAATGAATTGGCCCCTCGCAATGCGAAGCGCTTTATTTAGGGACGTGGCAAGACCGAGGTTCTCTTCGTTATTAATGACGAAGACCCGGCCATCTTTCTGCTGTTTTTGGTGCAATAATGCATGGACGGCATAGTTATCTGGGCAGTCGATGACAACCAGGAGTTCCAGATTGCTATAAGTCTGATTGAGTATCGAATCGACAGCAGCTTCGACCAGAGCGGAATCCTCTTTATAAGTGGACATGATGACGGATACGTTCGGCATTCAGGCTCTCTCAACATAGGATTTGCAATGATGGTGGCGTTTGGGTAGCCGCCCAGCATTGGTATTATAGGTATATTGCCAATTGAGCGCCATGAGGGGTGTCTCATCGCTCCTTTTGCATGGGGTCGTCCAGCGGATAGACAAGGTGATGTGGGGATGACGACGGTAGCACGTCGAAATTATGATTCAATTGATGTGGCCAAATTTGTTTTAAGCATTCTTGTGGTTGCGATTCATGTTCGCCCATTTGATGGATATGCGGTTTTCTTCCGTCCGATTCTCAGGACCGCTGTCCCCCTTTTCTTCTTAATCTCATCTTATTTTTTCTTCAATCACCATAAGGATTTGTCTGGCCTTGAGGAGCGAGTGCTGCATATAGAAAAGTATGTTTCTAGGAATCTCCGTCTTTATTTGTTTTGGATGTTGGTCTTCCTGATGCCAACCATTAGATATCGTCAATGGTTTTCAAACGGCATTTTTAACGGACTTGCCTTGTGGGTTCGGTCTTTCTTCACGGGCAGTACCTTCATTGCTTCCTGGTTTATTATGGCGGCCGTTATCGCAACTGTTTTGGTAGCCGTACTTTCACGGTATCTCTCTAATGGAAAGCTGCTGCTTTTGTCGATGATCCCGTTTTGCGCTTGTTGTTTGATGAGCAGTTACGGAAACACCGCGTACATGCAGGCCCATATGAGCATTTTTGCCCAGTCTGCTGGATTTAGCTACAACAACTATTGGGTTGCTCTGTTTTGGGTCATTGTTGGGAAGATGCTTGCGGAGCGGGCGCAACGCGAAACGTTGAATGCAAAGACGCTATTACTTCTGAGTTTGGTAGGCATCGTTGCGCTCTATGGGGAGCAGTTCTTAATAGCTTCCCATAGCTGGGCGGCTGCGGATGACTGCTATTTTTCGCTTCCCTTGATTTGTGTGCCTCTGTTTCTGTTATTGCTTAGCTGCGATATTCGAATCGGACATGCGCGTTTCTTGCGCTGCACGAGCACCGTGACATTTTGTTTGCATGCAAATCTTCAGTTTGTTTTAAGAGATTATTGTCAGGTTAGCGTTAGTCAAAATGCCATGTTTGCGATTGTGCTCATCGCTTCATGGGCCTTAACACTTCTTATCCTTAAACTTGAGAAATTACCGCATTTGCATTGGCTTAGGTATAGTCACTAATAGTTTCGCTATTATGAATTAGTTATTAACTAAACGTTATGAGAGTTCGTTTTGAAAACACTGATTATCATTCCCGCATATAACGAAGAGGAATCGCTTGAAACTACTGTTGCCAAGCTTACGGCAACGGCGCCTGGGGTTGACTATCTTGTCGTTAATGACGGGTCGGCTGACCATACGGTTGATATTTGCCGTGCAAATGGCTATCCATTCCTTGATTTGCCCTGCAATCTTGGTCTTGCGGGCGCTTTTCAGGCTGGCATTAAATATGCCTATCGCCATGGCTACGATTGCGCTATCCAGTTTGATGCGGATGGCCAACATCTTCCGCAGTATATTCCCGATCTTGAGTGCGCTCTTGAGCACGCCGACATTGCTATTGGTTCGCGGTTTGTTGATCAGCCTAAGGGCACCTCGCTTCGCATGTTTGGCAGCAATATCATTCAGTCGGCCATCAAACTTACTACGGGCGAGACCATTCATGATCCAACGTCCGGCATGCGCGCCTTTAATGCTCGCATGATTAAGCTTCTTGCGCTTGGCCTCAATATGGGGCCCGAGCCCGATACCGTTTCGTATCTCATTCGATCGGCCAACGCCAAGGTTGTTGAGGTTCCCGTAACCATGGCAGAGCGCGAGGCAGGGGAGAGCTATTTTAACTGGAAATCTTCCGCTAAGTACATGCTTCGCATGACCCTGTCTATTCTGTTTATCCAGTTCTTCCGTAAACGCTTGGAGGGCGATGCCGCATGACGCTTCCGCTTCGTATTACGCTGTTCGCGGCGTCCCTGTTCACGTTTGCTTATATGACCATGAAAATCCGCGATTCCAAGATGCGTCTTGAGGATTCTCTGTTCTGGTTCTGCTTTTCGGCGCTTCTGCTGCTTGCTAGCATCTTCCCGCAGGTATTTTTCTGGCTTTCGAATCTCGTTGGCACCATGTCGCCTTCGAACTTCGTATTCCTCTTCTTTATCTTTATCCTCTTGATAGTCTGCTTTAAGTTGAGCGTCCGTCTCTCCCAGCTTGATACAAAGCTGCGCGAGCTTACTCAGCAACTGGCGATTGAAAAATATGAACGTCATCGCAATGACGAGAGCCATGCAGAAAGAGGCTAGTCTATGAAAGGTATTATTCTTGCTGGCGGGTCTGGCACGCGTCTGTATCCGCTCACGCTTGTGACCAGCAAGCAGCTGCTGCCGGTCTACGACAAGCCTATGATTTACTATCCTCTGTCTACGCTTATGCTTGCTGGCATTCGAGATATTCTGATTATCTCAACCCCGACGGACCTACCCAATTTCGAGCGTTTGCTTGGAGATGGCTCTCGTTACGGGGTGAACCTTACGTATGCTGAGCAGCCCTCGCCGGATGGTCTCGCCCAGGCTTTCACTATTGGCGAGGAGTTCATCGCCGGCGAGCCGTGTGCGCTCGTACTCGGCGACAACATCTTTTACGGTAACGGTCTTTCTCGCCACCTCAAGAAGGCCGTCGAGAACGCCTCCGTGGGCCGCGCCACCGTGTTCGGCTATCACGTCGACGACCCGGAGCGCTTCGGTGTCGTGGAGTTCGATCGTGAGGGCAGGGCCGTCTCCATCGAGGAGAAGCCCGTCGAGCCTAAGTCCAGCTACGCTGTTACCGGCTTGTACTTCTACCCGGGCGACGTTGCTGCCAAGGCGCACGAGGTCAAGCCGTCGGCCCGCGGCGAGCTTGAGATCACCGATCTTAACCGCATGTACTTGGACGAGGGAATTCTCTCCGTTGTGACCCTCGGCCGCGGCTATGCGTGGCTCGACACCGGCACCATGGAGAGCCTGCACGAGGCCGCGGAGTTCGTCCGCGCCGTGGAGCACAGCCAAGACCTGCCTGTTTCTGTTCCCGAAGAGATTGCTTGGGAGAACGGCTGGATTACAACCAATCAACTTCTCGAGGCTGCCAAGGCCTACGGCAAGTCCGTTTACGGTCAGCACCTCAAGAAGGTTGCTGCTGGCGAGATTGTCAATAGCCCCCGCGAGTACTAGGAGCGATTTGAATATGTCTGAAATCTTCGAGCCTAAGAACATTATTGTCACGGGTGGCTGCGGGTTTATTGGCAGTAACTTCGTGCATTATGTCGTGAACAATCACCCCGAGGTTCACGTGACGGTTCTGGATAAGCTGACTTACGCTGGCAACCCCGAGAACATCGCTGGTCTGCCGACCGATCGTGTGGAGCTCGTTGTGGGCGACATCTGCGATGCCGACCTGCTGGACAGGCTGGTCCCTGGCCATGACGCCATCGTGCATTATGCGGCGGAGTCCCATAACGATAACTCCATCGCCGATCCCGAGCCCTTCCTGCGCACTAACGTGGAGGGGACCTTCCGTTTGCTCGAGGCGGTGCGCAAGTACGGCATTCGCTACCATCACGTTTCCACCGACGAGGTCTACGGCGATCTGGCGCTCGATGATCCGGCAAAGTTCACCGAGGAGACGCCCTACCATCCGTCGAGTCCGTACAGCTCTACTAAGGCTTCCTCAGACATGCTCGTGCGCGCATGGACCCGCACCTACGGCTTGAGGACCACCATTTCCAATTGCTCGAACAACTACGGTCCCTATCAGCATGTGGAGAAGTTCATCCCCCGCCAGATCACGAACATCATCGACGGCGTTCGCCCGAAGCTCTATGGCAAGGGCGAGAACGTTCGCGACTGGATTCATACCGAGGATCATTCCAGCGCTGTGTGGGACATTCTCACCAAGGGCCAGATGGGGGAGACCTATCTCATTGGTGCCGACGGCGAGCGCAACAACATCACCGTTCTTCGCATGATTCTCGAGGCCATGGGGCGCGACCCCGAGGACTTCGACTGGGTTGCCGATCGCCCTGGTCATGATCGCCGTTATGCCATCGATAGTAGCAAACTGCAGTGTGAGCTTGGTTGGAAACCGTCTCATACCGATTTTTCTGAGGGCCTGAAGGAAACCATTGATTGGTATGTAGCCAATGAGGCATGGTGGCGACCGGCCAAGGAGGCTACTGAAGCACGTTATCGTGCTCAAGGGCAGTAAGAACTCCTGCAGACAAAGCACTACAGCCATAGGTGCCCTTGCGGACCCAGGGGCATGGGGATGATCCTGGGCCCGTAAGGGCACCTATCTTTGATTGGAGCTACGCTTAAATGGCGGATATCACATTTGAGAAGGACCTGAATGTTGCCGAGACTGGAATCGATGGGCTCAAAGTTCTCGATTTGGCAGTCCATGGCGACTCCCGCGGTTGGTTCAAGGAGAACTGGCAGCGCGCGAAGATGACTGCGCTTGGGATTCCCGATCTGAATATTGTTCAGAACAATATTAGCTACAACGAGAATCGTGGTGTGACCCGCGGCATTCATGCGGAGCCTTGGGATAAGTTCATCAGTATCGCACGTGGTTCTGTCTTCGGCGCTTGGGTTGATCTTCGCGAGGGTTCTCGGACTTTCGGCAAAGTCTTCACTTGCACACTTGATCCCTCTAAAGCTATCTACGTACCCCGTGGCGTGGGCAACTCCTTCCAGGCGCTCGAGGACGGTACCGTCTACACCTATCTGGTGAATGCGCATTGGTCGCTGGAGCTCAAGAAGACCTACCCCTTCGTGAACCTCGCCGATCCCGAGCTCGCCATCGAGTGGCCGATCC
>OLPU01001469.1_pt1 | contig 17520 bp, 14 predicted proteins | sample 1673111 | NCBI WGS metagenome assembly OLPU01 (sample SAMEA3136755, study PRJEB25190) | human gut metagenome | reverse complement strand
AAGAACATTTCATAAAAGTCCCCCAGCCTGTAAAAAAGCACACAATCCTTATATTTTTCCTTTGTTTTGCAGTATTCCTGCATCATCGGTGATAATACACTAATATCCTCCGGAAACCCAGTGTTTATGCGGCTTTTAGAAGTCCCAAATGTTGATTTGACCACATTATTACGATAGTTTTTTCCCTCGTTAGTGTTTTTGTCTATACTCAAGTATTTAAACCTCTCTTTAAAATTTTATCTCCATTTGCAAAATCAGGTTTCTGTTCCGTATTTTTGAATATACAGTTCGTATTCGTCATCTATATGTTCTTCTTCAATGTGTGTATAATAATTAGTCATTTTTTCATCAGAGTGTCCAGCTATTTTCTTTACTGTAGCGGCATCCATTCCCGATTGAATGCATCTTGTTACAAAAGTATGACGGAAAATATGAGGATGAACATCCATTAAATTCGGATCTCTGTTCTCTTTTTCTGCCAGAGCAATTTCATGTTTATTAACAATCCCAACAATCCGCCTGCATTCTGTTTGAGCTGATGATGGAAGATAACTTCTTCCTGAAGATGTTGTAAAAATCAGACCGGGATATTTTTTTAAAAGTATATTTGGTTTTCCCCAGTTTTTCCCCAGTTTTTCTTTATCACGATCCTGTTTTTCCTTCCAGCTCATAAAAGCAGCAATCACTGCATCCGTTAATGGAACCTTTCTATTGCTGGCACTTTTCTTTGGTGTTGTAATCTGAATAGTAGAATACCTTTCAGGAAGTTCATTTCCTTTCGAATCATAATATTTTGTAACTCTGTTTAAGGTTTTATATACACGAAGCTTTTCATGCTTAAAGTCAAGATCACACCATTCTAGGGCAAGTGCTTCCCCTATACGTAATCCTGTATGAAGAAGAATAAAAAAGAGTTCATAATACCGGGTATTCTTGCAGCTCTCAAGGAAACGATGAGTGTCATATATACTAAGACATTTTTCATCTTCTTGTTCCTGCATTATCTTCTCATCAGGTATTTCACCCGGTTCTTCTTTAGGCAGTTTAATATCGGCTACGGGATCTATGGGTATCATTTTTCCACTATATGCCTTTTTGAAAAGCTGACGGACTACACTTAATGATTGTATTACCGTTGTACGTGCATATCCTTCTTCTTCGAGTCCCTTTATCATGTCAAGAATATGTGTTGGACGGACCTCTATTAACCTCATGTAACCAATATATTCTCTTACTCGCTCAAAACCATTTACATAGTTACTTAAAGTGGTTGCTTTAACAGAATGCACCACATAAATAAGCATCCATTTTTCATACCACTTTGAAACAGAAATTCTAGGATCATATCCTGCAATTCCGGGGGAAACATTAGCAAGGTAGGCATTTCTTTCTTTTTTTAGATGTTGTAAATTTGTACCATAAATTGAAAACGTTTTTCCTGTACCGCGAACGAAAATTCTGGCCTCATATCGTCCATCTTTTCTTTGATATAATCCTTTTCCTAATTCTTTACCCTTTAAGTTTTTGCCCATAACACCACCATCCTTTCTGATGATAATGCATGGCACTGGATATATATTTTAGCACAACAAAAAAAAGCTTTCAAGACTGCCGATCTATCCATTTTTGAAATTTTTTCTTATCAATCAGTGTTCTGCGCCCAATCCGTACCATGAAACAGTTTTCATTCATCAATGATCTCATTGTTTTCTCAGAAAGTCCTGTAAGCTCACAGGCTTCTTTAACGGATATAAGAATTTTATCGTTGTTTGCTTCCGGCTGTGTTTTTTTTCGCAACATATATAACCGGTCAATATCTGCAGGCAGATGATATTGACCGTTCCTCCTCTCTATCATATAAATTCTAAAAAAGGCTGCCTGCTGGCCTTATAGATTAATCCAATGTTCTACGTTCCTGTTGGCTGACATAATACTCCACTGCTTCCTGTAAACTGCATCCGGCCCTATGGCTTCGACTTATTACACTGCTTTTATTTATTCCTAATTCCTCACAGCATACTTTAAGCGATGGATAAACAGTTCCATGATATTCAAATTCCGGGTTACTTAACATTTTTTTCCTTTTTCTCGTCATAAAATGTGTAAACGATTCTTCAAGAGAACAATTCTTATCTCGTGCTCTTTGTCTCACACATATATCATCAATACCATATTTTTGACAACATGCCCGGAGACTTCGATATTCTATTCCTTTAAATGTAAATTTTTGTATTCTTTCGGCAATCATATCTTTATTTTCAATAAAATGCTCCAATGATTCTTCCATAGTACAATTCAATCTATATTTTCTTGAAGATACACTGTCAGCGTTGACTCCATATTCCAGACAGCATTCTTCCAAAGACCTATAGGTTTTGTCTCTAAAAATAAATACCGACGGCTGTATTTCTATACTGGCTTTCTTTATGAAATGATCCAAAGATTCTTCAATGCTGCATTCTGTTGTTTTGGCACGGTTACGCACACTGGAAGCATTAACGCCGTATTCAGCACAACATGCTGAAACACTTTTATACTTTTTCCCTTTATAAAAGAATTGCATTTTCGGTGTTTCTGTTTCCTTTTTTTGAATATAATATTTCACAGCTTCTTCCCATGTACACTTTTTTCGCCAAGCTCTACTGCGTACACTAGATTCATTAATTCCATAGAATTCACAACATTGTCCAAGTGAGATATATTTATTTCCCTCATAAAAAAAAGCCTCTTTCGCACGATGCCTTTCTTTAGACATCACCTGATTTTCAGGAATTTCTTCTTTTTTCGTTACTTCTTTTGGCATACAACCTTCCATATGAGAGATAATTTCTTCCATAACATCCGCGTGAGGACGTTTCGCTTTAAATACTGCTGAACTTACTGACTTTGGCTTTAATCCATACGCAAGACAACATTCCGTAAAATTTTTGTATTCTTTTCCACGGAATTCAAAGGCTCTTTTCTCTTTAGATTTGATATAATGTGTAATCGCACGTGTAGAAGAAACCCCATTTTTTTCCATATACAAACGTACTGATATAGGATTTATTCCCAGGTCTTCACAACATTGAGGCAGTGATGGGTATTTCACACCATGATATGTGATCTCATGTGCTTTTTTCCATTCTATTGCCCGTTCAATCGCTTCCTGTGGTGTGCATTTTCGATTCCATATATCGGTCTTGACAGAATCTTCGTTTAAATCATAAAATTCGCAGCAGGTCTTAATGCTGGCCCATTTTCGATTTCGGAATATGATCTCTTTATTTTTTTTCAATTCAATAAAATGTGTAATTGCTTCTTCAGTATTGCATTTATATTGATTCTGGTACGACATTACACTACGGTAACATATTCCATAAACTTTGCAGCATTGACGTTTACTTTCAAAAGTCTTTCCATTATATACAAATTTGAATTTCTCCCTATAGTTTGATCTGATTTTACGTGGCATAAAAACTTCTTTCCTCCTTTTGGCGTGATTGGATCTGATACATGTCAAAACATTTTGCCAAACAAAAAAGACACTCCAAGAGTCCATTTTACTCTTTTTGTGTCTTTATCGGTTGATCCGCAGACGCGGTATAAAGTATAAAATTCTGACCTCGTATCAGAATAAAATTTTATGCAATCTGCCTTGCAAAATGTTCAATTTTATCGTATCATTCCAGATATTTAATGTCAATTTCACTACAGGCTTTAAACAGTAGCAGCTGGGTAGTATTTTACTCGTATTCCTGCGAATACATGCATAAACTGTTGCATACATGCAAATGCCCCTCCGGCCTTTTCACCGGAAAAGGGCACTTACAGAAGGCTTTTTGTATTCATGTCATACAAAAAATCACATAAATCAAGATTGGAAATGAAACAAACATAAGCCCAAAATCAACAAAGATCAATATCAGCCAAAGCAACTTTAATTTTTCCTCCATAGCTCATCCTCCGTTTCGAGTATATTTAAGGAATTCCATAAAATCCCTTATACTTAAATAAAAGAGAATTTCAGAGCTGTTTCTGTAAATATCCCCAAATTTTCACAGGAATTTCATTTTACTGTTAAAGTTACTTTTGTGATATATCAATCTGCTATTATGCGGCCTGTTCTTCCAGTTCTCGATTCCCAGCCTCCATTAAATCTTCCTCCAGAATTTCAGCAAGCAATTTGTTGCAATACCCAACACCGTTTACACGAACGCCTTTGTTGCGGAGCTCGTCAATCTCTTTTTTCCTAAGACTCTGACTTTTTACAGCCAGTTTATAATCTTCTTTTGCCAGTTTCTTTTTTAATTGTTTCTGCCATTTTATAAGAAAATCCCTTGCAAGCTCAATATCTTCATTCTGCTGGTTATAAAAAGTACGTGTCTGCCTTATGGTCCCATCCGGTTCCACTTCAAGCGTATAGTATGCCTCCGTTGGTTGTTCTGCCTTTCTCAAAAACAGGATATAGGATTCCTGCTGGCTCATTCGTTCATAATAGGTTTCTGTATTATTTACGCAGTGATGCATCAGTTTTGCTTCATACAAAATGTCATCCACTTTTTCCGGCACAACGATCTGATACTCTTTGTCCGCATATTCATATTTTTTTAAATCCCTGCATATACGATTCAGACCCGGATACTTCTTTTCCAGCTCTCCGGCTCTTAAAATCAAATCTTTTGCTTCTATCTCTTTTATCATTTCATTATGTCTCTGCATGAGCTTTCGTGCACGGTAGATAACAGAATCCTGCACATTCACTCCGACCCGAATTGCCATATTGAGATAATCCTTCCATGTTTTGATCAGGTCTTTCACGGATTCCCCACTTTCTGCTGCCTGCTTTTCCAGATAATTTTTGATCTGTAAAGGGGCCATACGATCCATAATGAACATAAGATCCGCTGGTTTAAGCTTTTCCCGGCACATCCACGAAATCACATCGTCACGGATCAACTTGTTTTGGGCTTTTTCAAGTAATAGCCATTGAAGAAAAATCTCTCCCCCATTGTTTGTACGCAGCCTTTTTAAGCGGAATCTATCAATTCCCAGTGCTTTTCCAAGGTTTCCGGAATCTTCACAATAGATCTGTGCTTTATTATCCATAATGTCCTCTGCCAGATGATAAAGTCCTGCTTTAATGAGCCGTTCCAGATAAGGTCTTTCTTTAACCATTTCAAAAAACCTTACCGGATCTAAAAACCTTTTGACTTTTGCATATTCGTAGAATCCTGTCCTACGGAATGTCCTGTTTTTAATGCCATACAGTGATTTTCCATAAATATTTCCCATATTATATTTTTCATATGTCATATAGCCACCGTAACCTGGATACAGTGGAACCTGTAATTTACCCTGGATCCATCGGTTTTCTTTTGTCCAATGATGACGGCCGAAATAATATTCTTTCGTATTTAATTCTTCATCATACAGGATTCTCCGGCGCTCAAAGAAAGAATATACTGGTTTTTTATATGAGCTGCTTACTATGAGCATCTGAAGCTGGAATTCTCTCAAAACAAACACATTATTTCCACAGGTCTGAAGCAGGTATGCAGTCTCTTTTTGGGTTTCTATATTTTTGGCCCGGCCTAATGCTTTATATTGAATCTGATGTCTGCATTTTGGGCAATTCCCCACTGCATTATGGTGAGGATGGCTGATTGGAACTTCGCTTTCACACCAACTACAATATCCTGTCTGATCTTTCCTGCGGCTGTAATGATAAAAGATAAAATTCTGGGTAATTCCAACTTTTTTCTGCCATCTCAGCCAGTCTTTCGGAACTTCTGGGAGTCTATCCATACACTGATCCCAGTTTGTCAGAATTTTTTCATATTTCATTCCCAGCCTCCGGTGTCTCTGGTCACATTGATATACATACAGTGCATAAAAAGCATCGTCATATTCACTTTCAAGATACTTTTGGATCAACGCTGTATCCGCCTCTTTCATATAAGAATTTTCCTGATATAACCATTTTGAAAAAATGGTCTTATCCAGCATACTTTCTGACCATTTCTTTGTCTGGTAATCATACCCTTTAAAAACATCGTTCTTTTTATCAACGTATAATGTATATACAGGTTTCCGACAGTCCGTGGAAAGATATTCTGCCAGATAAAATGCTACTTTTAAAATATTGTTTTCTACTTCTGCACGTAAATATAGCCCCCTCTGATAAATCAGCTGCTCCGTATAGTATCCTTCATCTCTTACCGGCACATCTTCTTTTGCAAGTTTTATCAGTTCATCCGTAGCTTCCAGCAATTTCATGTTACGCAATTCTTTTTTATTCATTTCCGTCCTCTCCTTCATTTTCTGCTGTATATAATGTCATTTTCTCTTTTCTGCTCAAATGCAGCAGGGGAACTCCCTGCCGCATCCACTTTATCCTTTTATTTACGCCGCTATTTCAGTAGGGCTTTCTCCGTTTTCTGCCGATTCCACTGGTAGGTCCATTAAGTCTTTCTCTAAAAGATCAGCCAGAAGTTCCCCAGCAAATGCTCCGCCATGGACAACTACATGCTTATCACGTATCTCCTGATAGTTCTGCTGCCTGAGCTTCCTGCTTTCTTCTGTGCTCTTACGATCTTTTTTGGTTAATCGCTTCTGAATTTCCTTCTGCCACAATGTTAAAAAAGAAGTCACCTTATCAATGTCCTTATTTTGACGGTTAAATTCCGCACGTTTTTGCCGGATGGTTCCATCTGGTTCAACTTCCAGTGTATAAAACGGTACTTTCGGATTCTCTTTTTCCCGCAAAAACAGGATATAGCTTTCCTTTGAAACGATCCGGTCAAAATAAGTATCCGTCTTATTTACACAGTGATGAAGCGTATCACCTTCATATAGGATGTCATCGATACTCTTTGGCGCAATAACCTGATATTCACCGTCACTGAACTCATATTTTTCTTTCAAATCAATGAGATGTTTCTGAAATCCGACATACTTTTCTTCCAGCTCCCTGCGTCGGATTCCGCGTTTCATTTCTTCTATCTTCAAAACCGCCTCTTTATGGCGCAGTTGAAGATCTCTGGTACGGTAAATAATGGAATCATGTATATCCATTCCCAGTCTTTTTGCCATAGAAAGATAATCGTTCCACACCTGCAGCACATGGCTGATATCATCCCCGGATTTTTCTGATTGTTTCACAAGATAATGTCGAATCTGGCAGATGCTCATCTGATCCAGAACAAACTTCAGGTCGTTTGGTTCAAATCCTTCTTTTACCATCCAGCATATTTCTTCATCCCCGATTGTTTTTCCTGTACTCTTTTCAAGTTGCAGCCATTTAAGTTCTTTTACCCCGCCATTCATATCTCGGAGTCTTCGAAACTCTTTCTTATCTACGGACAGGAATTCTGTTGGTTTTCTGCCTTTCCTTTTTATTGCATCTGCTGCCCTGTGGTCCAGTACATCATCAACTAACTGGAAAAGCCCCGCTTTTACAATCTGTTCCAGTACCGGGTATGTCTTCCACAGGTAAAGATATTTTCCAGGATCTATCTTTTTCTGACCAAGAGCGTACTCACGCAGACCTGTTTCTTTTAATTCATGCCTGGACAGATCCGACAGGGTATATGGATAAACCATTCCTTTATATTGACTGTCACAGCAAGTATAATACCAAGAACTTCTACACGAAATCCACCGCATTTCCCGTTGTTTGAACAGATCATAAACGAAATTGGAAATTTCCTCTCCATTTGCAGATAAGATTCTTCTCTGCTCTTCATGGCAGGTAGTTTCGCAATCTGTATAGCCGCCCTTTTTATACCACGTTCTGGCATGAAAGATCCGGAGCACAAAACCAGAAGTCTTGCGTCTCCTCTGGATAAGATAGACTCTGTACCACTTTGTACAAAATCTTCCAGACTTTCCCACGGAACGAAAAGTAATCGGTTGTCCACACACGTTACATCGTCCTTTCTGGTTATATTTGGGTGATCGGATTGGAACATGTTTTTTGCAATATGTACAGTATCCTTCTGTAGCACCATTTTTCTGATACTTGTAGAAGATATAGTGTTCCGTAATTCCATATTTTGAAACCCATCCGATCCAGTTCTTAGGCAGTCCAGATATAGTTTTCATCACCTGGTCCCATGAATCTGTAAGTTTTTTATCATGACGTATCCTTTGTTCTTTACGGATATTCGCCTGAAACTCTTCCAGTGCCCGGATTGCAGGCTGCATTGTCTTTAAATATTTTTGGATGACCTTTGTATCACAGTCATTTACATAGATGTTGCCAAGATTAATCCTTACATCCCATAAGATACTTTCAAGAAGTGCCTTTCTCCATTTTTTTAATTTTTCATCATAGGTAATAAACCGTCTCTCTTTTCTGCTGATAAACAGACGGTACCTCGGAAAGTTTATATTCTCCTCAATATCCGTTACGGCAAACAGATACACTTTTAAAATTCCTTTTTCTACTGCTGCCCGACAATACATCCGATATTTTCCGGGTTCACCCCATTGTTTCTCCAATGGACTCAAAGATATTTCCGTTTTCTTTGCATCTGCGATATGTCTGTTCATCACTTTTAATGGTTTTAATTCCATCAACATCTTTTTTCTCATAACTCCACCAGCTTTCCAGTCACATCAATCCATGCTTCCTCCGGATATTTCCGACCATCGATACAGATGACCCCAATTTCCAGGATCTGGCTGTTGCCAGGCTGCTCCTTTAAAAGTAACAGTAAATCGCCCTTTTGTCCTTTGGCTTTGGGGGCTTTTCCACGTACAATACAAAATCCGTTGCAGCTGGTCCCGCTTTCTTTTGCAACATGGGAGTTCCATTTCCGGTTTGGATATTTCGCCATGTAAGCAGCTCCATGTAATAACAGGCTTCTCAATTCAATTTTCTTTAACAGGCGCATCTTTGTGCAGGAGATTTTTGAATCTTCTCCATCTTCATCCAAATCCCCTGATGCATCTACTATGTAATACGCGGAATTTTTCCAATTCGGATAATAGCAGAGACAATCCAGTGGGTTTTCTGCACAATGAAATCCATTTTGTCTACAGTTTGCTTTTTCCGTTTCATTTATGCCATACTCCTGAAACTGAAAGCCCCGACATTTCAAATCCTTTTGAAATCCTTTATATGCGATCATATCCTTCTCCTTTAACTCTCTTTCGGCTGCATCATGTCAAACAAGGACATCTGCCCGGAATCTTTTGATTTTTTCTTGCTGATATGCTTTTCTTCCTGCTCCGCTGCTTCTTTGGGATGTACCTCGGAATCTTTTTTTGTCCCCTGGTTTTTCGGTATTGTTTTCGTTCTCTTATTTACCGAATCCCATTCCTTTTGAATCTTTTTCTTTTCTTCCTGCTCTTTTTCTGCTATTTCTTTTTCATCATCTTTCGCATAATATTCAAGTACCCAGGGAAAAACCTGGTCGTCGGAGAGTGCCAGGCCAGTATTGGCCCGAATGCCGTTCTCTCCCTTTTTTTTCGCTTCCTCCAGTGCAATGTTATAGGCTTTTTGCGTCACGTAATCCAAACATCTCTGAAGCATCTTATGTTTTTTTAACACCTGTGCATCTAAAGCAGAATCCGTTTTGGCAAGATTTACAAGATACTGTCCTATGATGTCTGCAAAGCCTGCATCCTTTAAGGCAAACATTTCTGCACGCAGTTTTTCAGACGCATTCGCAAACTTTCTTTCCTCAATCGGTATATCAACCAGCCGGTAGCGGCTGCCCTGAATAAATTCCTCTGTCTGTTTTTTGGAAACTGCATGTGCTTTGGCAAGTTCCCGCACACCATCCATATTCCCGCTCTGGCGGTAATACAATGCTGCTGTATTTAATTCTTCTGCAGTTTTTATGATCTCATTTAACATAATCGGTCCCTTCTTTCCTGATAAAAACATGAGGCAGAAGAAAAAATCTCCTGCCTCTGCCTGCTTTTTATGCCGCATTCATTTTCTGTTCAGCCGCTTCCATTTCTTTTTCTACTTCCAATGCAATCCTGCGTCTCTCTGCATCATCAGAATCCAAAAGGCTGATCATTTCCAGTACAATACGGCGAACCCATTCATTTTCCTCCCATCCTGCACAGATCTGACGGGCTTTTTCCGTCAGTTCCTTCCAGTCAGCATCTTCCAGATCCCTGCCACGATATTCCTTATAGAAAGAATAAATTTCTTTCATGGCTTTCGGTGCCTGAATCTTTGCCGCTTCATCCAAATTGGAAAGGAGCCCCATCAGCATGGGATGGTTTTTATATTTTTCAATCAAAGGACGGATACCGGTCTGAATTTTACCCGTATAAAGTCCCAAAAAATCATTAAATATTCCTGCAATCAATTTCTGATCTGTCATTCGTTTCCTTCCTTTCTGTTAATTTTCTTACTCTGCGCCTGACCGTAGATGGAAAACACTGAAATGCTTCCGATACTGCATCCTGGCTGTACCCCTGATCAAGAAGAGCCTTCATAGCCGCTGCCTGTTCTGTTTCCTTGAGCTTTCTTATGGACGGTTTCCGAACTTTCTTTTTCAGGATTTTCCGGCAAAGCGGATGATCTGGTCCGTATTCGTACATTGTGCTGGCTTCCGCTGCATTCAAATCGCACAGGATTGCGATCAGCAGACAGTAATATCCCTTATATTCGTCGTCTTTCATGCCGCACCACCTTTATTGCCTGGTTTTCAAATGTACCTCTTTACCCTAATCTGCTTTAAGTTCTTTTTGATCAAGACCATTTTCGAGCAGATATCTTTCCGTACCTTCTGGATCGAGCTGTGCAAGTCGTGCAAGATTAAACTCTACGACATAATAGCTGCCATAATTGATTTTCCTCTTACCTATAACTTTTCCGAGTTTATACTTTTCAATAAACGCAACCTTTGCTTTTGCTCCGCAATCCGAGATTATTGCCTGCCCCGGTCTTAGGAATCCCATAACTCCAATTGTAAGATCTCCGAATAATTCCAGCTTTTTCTCACATTCCTTTTGCTTTTGCCATAATCCGACATACAGGGATCCGTTGTAGTACATATTCACTCTGACATATAATTCCTCATGTCCACATTCCCAGTCATATCCCAATGGTTTTTCATCTTTTCGACTGCATATATCCTGTCCCATATTCTGCCTCCTTTTTTGATTTTCCTGTTCATCTTTTATGGATTATTTTATATTTCCTCCCTTCCTGTTTTTTGTACACCCCACATTTCGTTTTTGGGCAACAAAAAAAGACACCAAAAATCTTCTTTTGATTTTTGATGTCTTCCTATTGATAAAAGGCCTTCGCCTAAATGTTGCTCCCGGAACAGCATATCCGGAACAAAAAACTTTACTGCGTGGCAAACCATGCATAAAAAATAATCCATTTATATGGTAACACAATATATTGAATTCGTCAATAAAATACAGCGCATAGAATGCTATATCTTGTTATTCTGCCATTTTTCAAGTACGCTTACCATTTTTACTTCTCTGTCATTTCTACGTTCATCAGGAAAATTTCCAAGGAGTCATATATTGAAATATACTATAAAAAATAAGATCCATAAACGCACAAGGACGCTCTACCGAGGATATGCAGAGCGTCACTCTCTTATGGGCTAAGATTTGTGCAAATTATAATAATACGTCCTAAAAAGGAAGGAGACCGATACTTTCGTACCGGCATATGAAAAAGAAAAATATTTAAAAATGAGATACCTTAATTAGCATCTGCAGTTATTAATATACAGTATATTTATGACGATACTATGGTATAAATTTTAAGAATCTGTGAAAATTATAGAATTTAAGCGGTGAAAATATGTCACTTGACGTGATCAAAAGATATTAATAAAATAAATAAATAAAAATAAAAGAAGGAAATGTAATGAAAGCTTTTTTTACCTGCGAGCAAAAATTGGGAAATACCATCTTCACTTTTTCACAAAAAGCAAAAGTTCTTAGTACAAGTCCCTTAAACGGCGGCATTACAAGACACCTTTCTCATGTTGTAAATATCAATTGTATGAATGGTTCTTATGAATGTAAAATGCTGGGAGATACTTACGAAAAAGATCTAGCTGCACATGTCCATGCCCTTGGGCTTTCCCCTTCCTGCACTACTGCATTAAGTACCGCAGCTTGGACGGAATTACGTGCTATAGAAGAAGTATGCTTTCGGAATCTTACGGTAACTGCTGTTGTAACCGGCGGAATTGACTCCAATGGTATGCATCCCGGCGATCCTGCTTCTTACTATGAAGAGGACGGAAATTATGAAATGCTTCCTCCTGGAACAATCAATATTTTTCTGTTCATTAATCAGAATTTGACTGATGCAGCAATGTCCAGAGCACTGATGCTCTGTGGAGAATCGAAAGCTGCTGCTGTTTCTCAGTTATTGCTGGGAAGCTGCTATTCCGAAGAGATCGCAACAGGTTCTGGAACTGACGGAATTGTAATCGCTTCTAATCTTTGTGGTACCAGAACTCTTACGGATGCTTCTGGACATTCCAAACTTGGTGAACTGATTGGAAAATCCGTGAAATCTGCCGTAAAACAAGCTCTTCTTAAACAAACAGCGGCCTCTGGCCCGAGACAATTTCTTTTATCTGCACGCACTGCAAGATATAAGATCACACCTGCTACTTTGTGGGAGTTTTATATAGAATACAGAAAAATTTTTAATGATTTTAAGATTTCTTTTGAAATGCCCTCATTATTGGAGCAGAAGTTTCTTGCACACAATCGTACCAGTAACCTGGTTCTATGTGTATCACTTTATCTTCACCTTATGGATCAGGTTCGTTGGGAGTTGATTATGGAGCCGGAAGCTATCCGGGAGGGGAAACGTCTTCTAATTTATGGACTCTATTGGAAAGATGGAGACTTTTTTGAAAAAGCATATCCGGCAAAAGCATGGGAGCAGCCCGGATTGCTGCATTTTTCATTAAAAGAACAGCTTATGTATCTGCTTTTATTGTATATTGCTATTTAGAATTGTTGGACATAGTGCTCAAAATTTCTAACTTTTAATATAAATGGGTAAGTCGAAAACCGACTTACCCACTATAATATCATTTTTATTTACTTCGCTACACACATGTTTTCATCAATCCATTTCTGGATGTCGTCTTCGCTTACTTTAACCAAATGGGCAATTTTCTTAACATCCATCCCCTCTTCTGCCATAGAAAGAGCTGTCTCTTTTGCTTTTTTTAGTTCGCCGCTTTCCATTCCCTCGCTGTAAATTTGTTCCATTTCATGGCACATAAGCTCAACCCCTTTCTGTGTCTCTTTCAATTCATGTACCCTTTTCCCGACAATTCATTTACATATTTACAGTTCAGGAAGTAACCAACAATTTTTTATTTCAGCAAATTCATTTTCTGCTTTCTCACCAGTGCATATATTTTTCCATTCTTCTACTTCGGGGCAATGTTGGCCTTCATAAAATGTATTTTCAAAACGATATACCAAGAATGCAAGAGTAGCACATTGCTTTCTAACTTTAATATTTTCTTTAAACTCTTCTTGCGTCGAAATTTGAAAATTGATTCGCGTATATTTTTCTACTAACCTAAGTACTTGTGAAACTCCTTTCATGATTTTGGAGGAAAAACGCGAATTTGTTCGGTAAAAAATATTATGTATAATCATCAAGAAATACTCCAATCCGGGTTCTTTTCGTGCTTTAATTAAATTAAACAATTCCAGCAGGGTATTTTCTTTTAATTGCTGATCCATAATTGTTTCCAGACACTTTTCAACTGCCATTGTAGCTGAAAATACCATATCTGATTCAGTTTCATACATTAGTTCCAACATTTCGTTCATAAAGGCTGGAACTTTTTCATCTGCAAGAAACATTGCTTCCACTTCCCATGAATAAATTCCTTCGTCATAGAATTCTTTTAGCAGAGTACATAGTTTTTTTGACTGAACCGGATTAACTCCCTTCCATCCATTTCTGCCAAAAGATGCAATCGCACGAATCATCATTTTCATATGCCATTTTGAAAAAGTAAATTGAAAATCGAATTTGCTTTCTTTCCAATATTTTACCATATCTGAACAACAGCCGATGAACAGTTCCAAAAACCATTCTTTTTCTTTCGCAGACCATTCATCTACATAGTACCTATTCCAAACCGCCAGTTGTTCCCAATATGATATTTCAGTAAAATTCCTGCCTCTTATATCCTCTTTCCATTTTGAAGATACTTTTTCACTGATAAAACTCTTTTTTATTCTTTCTAAGGGATCTATTTCTTTTGGATGTGGCCATTTCATAAATACAAAAAAATAATATTGCTCTAGATCTGGCAACTGCGTATCTTCATTAAGTTTACTCCATAATAATTCTCCAAAGGCAACTTCTTGTTCTTTGGTTAATTTTCCCCATGTATATAACTGCCCCATTCTGGCCAATACGGAGGTTCGATTTATTTTCTGTTGTTTTCCTATATTAAATATTGCTTTAATAATTTTGGGTTCAAGATGAGCTTTTCTATATAATGGATTTGATAATTCATACTCTGTAAACACATCAAAAGGATCAAGCTGTACTACTCCAAGTATATTTTCTCTCTCTTTCATTGAGCAGGTTAATAATGCATTTATTTTAGTTCTTTTAATATAATCTGCGGTTTGATTCATAACAGAGGAAATGAATTTATTTAATAATCTTTGATCTTTCACCGCATTTTCTTCGATCAATCGGATCATCAAGTCTATCATTTTTCCCTGCTGCACAGAATCCAATACGGCACACATTCTTTCTAATATCGGAATTCCGGATGCTACAATAGAGGTATAAACATTTTGATCATACCATGGATCATATTTCTGAAATTTTCCTATATTATTCATTATCGCATTATATACATATTCAAAAAGTTCATCGATTTCTTTTCTATTCTCGGATCGTAAATATTCTCTTGTAATACATTTTTTTACCACATCTGTTTTTCCAAGACGAAGTAAAAGCTGCCATGTATATTGAGGATAGTAAGATAGCAAGCTTTTTACTAAAATATCCTGCTGATTATTCAGTAAACTTTTACTTCGAAGATATAATGGAAATCCACTATATTCAATGCTTTTAAAAACAGAATATGCCTCCCAACAATTGTTCTCAGATCTAACCAAAGTAATGGATTCCCGATTTAACTCAAATTCCGGTTCTGGAGATTCCTTTTTTAACCAGGTTAATGCACCGTCTGTAAACAGAATTTTTTCTTTATCCCAGTTATAATACTTTTTATATTTAGAAATCTCATTATTAATTTCATTGCATTTTTTTCTGGTTTCTTCCTTATATGGATTCATACAAAATAGTAAATGTTCTTTTAAATACAATGCACATACCAGCAGAGACTTCAAATATACGTTTTGGGGGCTGCTCTCTGCTATTTCATTATTATTCTTTTGTATATCGTTGGTAAGTTCTTCTACTGCTTTCAGTGCTTCCTCATTAAGACCACATTCAGTCATTACGCCAATGAATCTTAAGCGTACCTCATAAGGCATTTCTTCTAAAGAGCATGATACCAGTTCTAGCTGAACTTTTTCCAGATCCATTTTGAATAAATTCATAAGAATTTCTTCAAGTTTCAAATAATATTTGCCATCAACTATAAAATTTGTGCAAGGTTTAAGCTGGTCACAAATGCTGTTCCACTTTTCTTCATCCATATTTTGTCTATAGTTTTCAAGTAAATATAACCCTACTGTTAACCATTTATTCTTGTTTTTCTCTTTCCAATCCGAGTGAGAATTTAAAGTATCCCATATTTTATATAAGTTATTCTCAATATTTTTATCTAAAGGCAAACAAGATTTTTTATATCTCCTTGTATATTCATAAGCAAAATCCAGTAATTCATTACAGTAGTCAAAATTAGATTCTAATTCTTTTTCGCTACATTGTAAAAGTTCTTTTCCATTGGTATAACTTTTTACCTGTTGCCTGAAATCTGCTGGAACTATAAGCCATCCGGGATACTGCTCAAATTCTTTGGCCCATTGCTTGGTTAACTCTTTTCTTTCTTTTCTACGTTTATTAGAATTTCCCAATAACCCTTCTATCCTTGTATATTTAATATTCCAATTATAATCTTCAGAATATACATTACTCATATTTAGTAAAGGATTTGTATTCTCTTCAATGTTTCTTGAATTAGTATCGTTTTCTAGTTGTTTATTTTTTAAATATACATTTTGATCAATACCATTTTGAAAAGCTTTTGCTTTTGTAGCCTTACAATGTGCATTTAATAATGCTGCCCGATCATATACTGGAATATTATTATTTTCAAAAAACTTTTTTCGATTTTTTACGCTAATTCTCAGTAAAGAATTAGCTTTTCCTTTTTCCGTATTTTGCATGTTTGCAATTCCCACAATACAATTATTATAATCAGCTATGAGACTTCCAGAAAAACCTTCATAATCCATGGCAGCAGAATCTATTGTATCTAAGATCATATTTTTATTAGTTTTTTTTAAAAGATTAGTATTTTTTAATTGTATCCACCTTTTTTCAAAGCCAAAACTTTTACCATATCCAACCATTTGTAATTCGTCAAAAACATCTGGTTCTGCACTAAACAAATAAAGAGGCTGAACATCAATACTCTCTTCGCATCGTAATACAACCAAATCCTCTGAGCTGTCATTGTCCTCAGAAATTACGGTTGCTTTGACTGTTTTTTCCTCATCTTTTACAGAGAAGTGTAAAACAGCATTTTTTGCATAAGTTTCAGGTTTTTCAATTTACTGTTATTGCGGTTTCTTTATCTATTAAGAACACGGTTCCAATTTCTTCTCCACATTCTATTTGACCTGTATTTTCATCTAATCTATCTCTATCAATCTTCTGCATCTAATTTTCCCAATCCTTTAAGAAATTTAATTTCGTAGTTTTTAATAAGTTCTGTATTATTGCCTGTATTTTTTATTATATTTGCGATTACTGCTTTTCCGGGATGATCAATATATCGCTTTCCATCAGTTGACAGCAAATAATATTTTACCTTTGTATTTTTTATAAATTCCAGGGAAATGTTCTTAGCTGAACCATGATGGGGAAGTTTTATGACATCAAGTATCTTAGGCAATTCATTTTCAAAAAGCTGAATTGGACTATCTCCCGGAAAAAGCATTTTTATATCTTTATAGTCAATCAAAAGTGCAATGGAGGAACAGTTTGTTATTTTAGAATCCATTTCTATGTCTTTATATTCCGCATATTTATCCAACCAATCCAAATCCTCGCTGGAATACGAAATATTGTAAGCGTCAAATAAAACAGTGTATAGAAAAATAACCGTCAGCCTTTTATACTAAAAGGTCAACGGTTATCGACAGAATTCTTTTACAAGAGGATTCCAAGGCAAATAATCATCCAGATATTCAGGATGTTCAAGAAAAGCACTCCCCGGCATGTCGGACAGGATATATTTTATATATTTCATCGGGGCAAGCCCATTCGCTTTCGCTGTCTCTACCAGTGTATAGATTCCTGCACTGGCTTCCGCCCCTTTCGGACTGCCGGAGAACAGC
>OLPU01001466.1_pt1 | contig 17528 bp, 15 predicted proteins | sample 1673111 | NCBI WGS metagenome assembly OLPU01 (sample SAMEA3136755, study PRJEB25190) | human gut metagenome | reverse complement strand
CGGTGCCGTTTTGCAGGTGGAAATCGATAAGGCGCTCGAGTGCGTCAAAGTCGACACTGCCATCCTTTTTAAACGGCGTGACGAGGGCGACGATTGAGCCCTCGAGATTGCGGATGTCCATGTTCTTCTCCTTCGCGTCCGCGATCTGGATGCGTTTGTTCCATTGGGCGGCGACTGCCAGGCGCTCGTCTTGGGCGCGACGGCGGGCACTTTCGGCGCGCGACTTGGCCAGCAGCTCTCGGCCGCTCGGCAGCACGTCGAGCGTGGCAAAGTAATCGCCCGGGCGCTCGGCGCGGCGGATGAGGTCGGCCGAGCCATCGGGGCGCAACAGGACCTCGGCGGAGCGCAGACGTCCATTGTAGTTGTAGCCCATGGAGTAGCCATGCGCGCCGGTATCGTTGATCACAAGCAGGTCGCCCATGTCGATATGCGGCAGCTCGCGATCGATGGCGAACTTGTCGTTGTTCTCGCACAGATTGCCCGTGATGTCATAGGTGTCCGTGACGGGCGCTGTGGTCTTGTCGTCGCCACCCGGCTGGCCCATCACCGTAATGTGGTGGTAAGCGCCATACATGGCAGGACGAATCAGATCGACGGCGCTTGCGTCCACGCCGATATAGTCCTTGTAGATCTGCTTCTCGTGGATGGCCTTGGTGACCAGGCATCCGTAGGGGCCCATCATAAAGCGACCCATCTCGGTGCAGATCGCCACATCGCCCATGCCGGCGGGGACCAGAATCTCGTCGTAGGCTGCGTGTACGCCCTCACCGATGGCGTGAATGTCGTTAGCCTGCTGCTCGGGCAGGTAGGGGATACCCACACCGCCGGACAGATTGATAAAGGCGACATGTGCGCCGGTCTCGCGCTCCAGGCGCACGGCAAGTTTAAAGAGGATGCGTGCGAGCTTGGGATAGTAGTCGTTAGTGACGGTGTTACTGGCAAGGAAGGCATGGATGCCAAAACTCTCGGCGCCCTTGGCCTTGAGCATGCGGAAGGCCTCAAAGAGTTGCTCGGTGGTCATGCCATATTTGGAGTCGCCCGGGTTGTCCATGATGCCGTTGGAGAGCTGGAACAGACCGCCTGGATTAAAGCGGCAGCTGACCGTCTTGGGGATGGGCCCCGCAACGCGCTCAAAGAACTCGATGTGGCTGATGTCGTCAAAGTTGACGATGGCACCCAGCTTGTCGGCGAGCTCAAAGTCGGCAGCCGGCGTGTCGTTGGACGAGAACATGATGTCGTGTCCCGTGATACCCAGTGAGCGGGCGATCATAAGCTCGGTATAGCTCGAGCAATCGCAGCCGCAGCCGTATTCGTTGAGAATGGAGATGAGCGCCGGGTTGGGGTTGGCCTTGACGGCAAAGTATTCCTTAAAGCCCGGGTTCCATGCAAAGGCGTCTCGCACTTCTTGCATGTTGCGGCGGATGCCCGCCTCGTCGTATAGATGAAACGGCGTGGGGAACTGCTCGACGATATGCTCGAGTGTCTCCTTGTCCACAAACGGCTGCTTGGCCGCATATGCCTCGTTGGGGGTCAATGCCATGTCCCGTAAACCTCGCTATCCAGACGGCGCCATCTGCGCATCGAATCCGCATAGCGTGGACCCAATGTCCGGATAGCGCTCCCGCATTGCTGCAGACAGTCCTGTGGGTATTTCCCGCAGGCCCACCAGGTTGTTCGTGCCCGAAAAGCCCAGTTCGGCGGGTTTCGCCTCCCCGCGGGGTCAAAGCCTGCCGGCTCGCCCGCGGCTCTTCGTGCCCGCGCCTCTATCAAGTGGTAAAGACCCTACCACGTTGCACTTTACCAAACAAGAGTATTCGTATATAACGTTTAAAAAATGCAGCAATATGCTGGAAACATGTGTGCCGCAATCCTGTATCACAATATTGTGTGAATGGATATGCCCCATGAAAGGATCCTTTATGACCGAGCTCCAAGAACTTCGTCGCTATCGTCGCGACCTGCATCGCATTCCGGAGCTCGATTTCGATCTTCCGCAAACCATAGCCTATATCGAGAGCGTGCTGGCACCGCTCGCTTGCGAGGTGACCCATCCCTGCCCCAGCTGTGTTTGTGCTTTCTTCGACGCTGGCACGGGCACTGCGCATGCTACGGCGATTCGCGCCGATATGGACGCGCTGCCCATCGCGGAGGCGACGGGTGCGGCCTTTGCCTCGACGCATCCCGGAAAGATGCACGCTTGCGGACACGATGGACACATGGCCATGGCACTTGCAGCGGCAACCTTTGTCGATCGCACGATTCGTGAGCAGCCGGGTGCCATCAAGCGCAACGTGCTCTTTGTGTTCCAGCCTGCCGAGGAGACGACCGGTGGCGCCAAGACAGTTTGTGAGAGCGGGGTGTTTGAGCGCTACGGGGCGGACCGTATCTTCGGGTTCCACGTATGGCCCGACCTGCCTGCGAACACGTTGGCGAGCTGTTCCGGTCCATTGCTGGCGCGTTCGAGTGAGACGCACGTGCACATTCACGGGACAAGCATCCATATCGCCAAGACCTACGGCGTTCCCGTACGCGAATCGCACGATGCGGCGCTGGCGGCTGCCAAGTTCTTGGTTGCCGAGCGTGAATTGATGGACGAGTTGGGTGCCGATGAACCCTGCATTGGTAAGTTCGGCCTGCTGCAGGCCGGTACCGTCTGCAATGCGGTGGCGGGGGAGGCCCATGTTGCCGGCAGTCTGCGCGTGTTTACAGACGGCATGTTCGACCGTGCGCGCGAGGGTGTGCGCCGTGTACTCGACGAGGCGTGCGCTGTAACGGGCTGCACGTACGATCTCGACTTTGCCGAGGGCTATCCGCCGGTCGACAACGACCCGGAGTTGTTTGCCCGGATCGCGCCTGCTCTACCCGAGTTGCAGCTCGTGGACGAGCCGCTGCTGATTGCCGAGGATTTCTCCTTTTACCAGCGCCATCTGCCGGGCGTGTTTTTCCTGCTGGGCACGGGCGTTCCTGCCAGTCAGGATAATCCGCGCGACGCCGAGGGCTGCCCTGCCTATGCCACAAGTGCCCTGCATACTGATACCATGCTCTTTGACGAGGAAATCCTACTCAAGGGCCTCGATGTCTACAAACGATTGCTTTTGCTTGCTTAAGCGTCGAAGGATACCTGTCTAGAAAACACGAACAGATGTACGATATAATAGAGATGTAACTCTATAGAAACGTTTGACGTTATTAACGTAAGGCGATACTATGATTGCATCATATAAAGATGAAGACACTGAACGCTTTGCAATGGGTGTGCGGATTAGGAAGTTCATTCCTTTTGAGCAGGTCGCCTTGAGGAAGATTCGCCAACTGCAGATCTGCGCTTCGCTTGATGATCTTCGCGTTCCGCCAGGTAATCGTCTTGAAGCGTTGAAGGGCGATCGCGCCGGTCAATATAGTATCCGTGTCAATGAGCGCTATCGAGTCTGTTTTGAGTGGAGACAGGGGATGGCTTGGAATGTCGAAATCGTCGATTATCACAAGTGATGAGACTGCGTCCGATTTGCTGCCGCCGGTGACTCCTGGTGAGCTGCTCAAAGAGGAATTTCTTGCCCCTATGGGCATTTCACAATATCGCCTTGCTAAGGAGACCGGGATTCCGGCTCAACGCATTGGGCAGATTATCTTGGGAAGGCGTCGTGTGACGGCCGACACCGACCTTCGCCTTTGCCGTTACTTTGGCCTGACGGATGGTTATTGGCTGCGCGCTCAGATAGCGTTTGATCTCGAGGCGGAGAAGAGGCGCATCGAACCGGAACTGGATAAGATTGTTCCTGTCCAGCAGGCTATCGCATTGTAGTGCTCAAAGATGTTGAGGTTGGAGTGACGATGGGACGACGCCGACAGACTGCCGTTTATAGTCCCGGTGGGTGCGGGTGCGGCTTGCTGCTGCTCCCGGTTATTGCTGTGAGCATTGGCGTGATGTTTGCGCTTGCCGGGTTGGCAGCAGCGGCACTTGTGTTGCTGATTGTGGCCATTGGCGTGACGATTTGGCTCTGCCGCGATCGCGAGCGACGCCGTGCCGACGGTAAAACCAATGTCGGCTGGGTCGTCTTCCTGATTATTGCGTACCCGCTGAGTGTCAGCTACCTGGTGTTCTTTGTCCTGTTGATGATCAGTACCTTTACCGGGGAATCCGTCACGGTGGGGTAGGCTTCGACGAGTCTCTTGAAGATGGAACAAAAATGGAGCCGGATGGGAAATACCCCCCCATCCGGCCCCATTGCCCAATATTGGCATGCGCTTCTACTCGGCTGCCTCGCGGCGAGCGACCTCGTCGATCAAGATAGCATCGCCGTGCTTGGCGGCGGCAATGCTCGCGGCCATAAACATGCCCATTGCCGTGATGTAGGCGAAGAGCATCGACGGCACCACGTCCATAACGATGCCGGAGAGAATCGGTGTCGCCACCTGAGCCGCCATACTCACGGTGTAGTAGTAACCAGAGTAGCGGCCTACGCTTTGGGAGCTGCAGCACTCCAGAATCATCGTGTACACGCACAGGTCCACGCCGCCCAGCGCAACGCCCATCAACAAAAAGACGCCGTACAGCACGGGCGAAAAACCGGGTGCCAGCCAAAGAAGCGCGGGGCATAAAACCATGATGACGGCGGTGCCCAGGGCGACCTTTTTACGGCCGATTTTGAGCGAAAGATTTGCCAAGGGTACGTAGCTTAGCAGCGCGCCTGCAATCGTCACGATATTGATGATGGCGTATGAGCCGCCCTCCATGCCGTAGAACATATCGGCATAACGGCTGATATTGGTGGTCATGGCGTTATAGCTCATGTAGTAGAAAAACGTTGCAGCAAGCAGCATGATGATGGAGCGGCGTACGCCGGCGTCTGCAATGCGATCTTTACCGCCGGCCTCGGGAGAGTCATCTTTGTCAATCTGATCCTCGTCGATGCCCATGGACAGCGATTTCTCGCGCATCTTTTCGACAAGGGCGGGCTCACGGACAAAGATGCCGTAGACAACGGCCGAGACGAGAATAAAGGCGGCCTGCAAGATAAAGAGCGGAAGATAATCGGGTTTGTCGGCCTTGGGAACCATGACCGAGATGGCGACGAGCATAAGACCCGTCCCCGCATAGCCGACGATCTTTTCGATCGAGTCCGCCTTGGTTCGAAGTGGGCGAGGCGTAATATCGGCCACGATGGCAACCGTCATGGTGCGATAGGCGCATATTGCCAATAGCGTGAGGATAATCGCGCCGATGAGCAGAGGTAGGCTGCCCATGTTGTTGGCGATCGCGATGAGCGGGACGGAGAGCATTGCCACCGCGGAGCCGCCCAAGATAAAGGGCGTTCGGCGCCCGAGTTTGCTTGTGCAACGGTCCGAGAGGATGCCAAAGAGCGGAAGCAGGAACAGGCCAAAGACATTATCGATGGCCATGATCGCGCCGGTGAGCGAGTTGGATAGGCCAAAGGTTCCCGTGAGCATCTTAGGAACGATGCCGTCGTAGACCTGCCAAAAGCTGATCATGCCCATAAAGGGTAGGGAGGCGAGGGCGATGGCCTTGGTGTCGAGCCGGGCCGCCCGCTTAAGATTTGGTTGGGTCATGCTGGTTCTCCTGGTTGGTAAAAGCGGGGAGGGGCGCTATCGACCCTCCCGTCCTACAGTTGTTCAAGGTTGGCGAGAAACGCCACATAGAATTCGATGCCGCGCTTGTAGACGTCGACGCCGATGCGTTCGTTGGCGGCATGGATGAGCTTGCGCGCCTCGCCCGAGTAGATAAAGCCGCAGAAGCGGTAGACGCGATCGCAAATCTCGTTGAACTCGCGTGAGTCGGTGCAGGAGTTCTGCACGTAGGGAGCAAAGCCGGCCTCGGGATAGACGCCCGACACGCAGCGATGGATGTAGTTGAAGGCGGCATCGTCTTCGTAAGGCGAGATGGGCGCGGGCTCGGTGTAGGGGATCGCCTCGTTGATTTCGACGGTGACGTGATCGGGGCTTACGCCCGAGGCACGACACTGCTGGGCGGCGAGCTTGCGGGCGCGCTCGACGGCATCGGCGATAGTCTCGAACGGAGCGATGCGCACGTTGAAGTTAGCGCGAGCAACTGGTGGCAGCACATTGTGCGCATTGGAGCCTTCGAGCTGCGTGAGCGCATAGGTTGTGCGCAGCATGGCCGAGGTCTCGGGGCTGGCGGCCATGATCTTGGTAACCGCGGGGCGCGTGAGCCACAGGTTGCCAAAGATTGCCTGATACGTCGCGCTGCTACGGGCACCCAACTCGGTCAATGTGGCCTCGACGGCGGGCGTGAGCTGCGGCTTGCCGGGGTTGGCCGAGATAGTCTCGCATACACGGCAGAGAAGACGGCAGGCATCGTTTGCCGCAGGCGTAGAGGCATGGCCGCCGTCGGCGCGCGCCGTGACGGTAAGGTCGACGTGGCCCTTCTCGGACACGCCTACCATGGCAACGGGTTCGGTGACGCCGAGCGGGGCGTCGGTTGCCACGGCGCCACCCTCATCGAGCACCATATAGGGATGGATGCTGTGCTCGCGAAGCCACTGCACTGCATGGGTTGCAGTAGGCGCGGCGATTTCCTCGCCATCGCTTGAGAAGAACCAGACATCGCGCGGGGGAACGAAGCCCTGATCGATGAGGTGCTCGGCGGCCTCGAGGAAAGCAGAGACGATGCACTTGGTGTCGAGTGAACCGCGGGCCCAGATTTCGCCGTCGATGATCTCGGCTCCAAAGGGATCATGCTTCCAGTCTTGCCCCTCGACGGGCACGACGTCCTGATGCGCCATCATGACGATGGGGTCCAAGGCGGAATCGGCACCAGGCCAACGCAGGAGCATGCCGAAATCGTCGACGCGTGTAAGCTCGGCGACTTTAAAGAAATGCGGATAAAGTCGCTGAAGCGTGGGAATCCACTGGTTGAAGGGCTCATCGTCGCGCTCGGCGATGTTCTCACGCGAAACGGTGGGGATGCGCAGCAATTCGCAAAAGCGCTCGACGGCTGCCTCGTCTGCCTTGTAGGTGCCTGCATCAAGAGGCGCGCCCTGTGCGACCGATACCGATGCTCCCATGGTGGGACTCCTTTCGTGTTGTATATCGAATGCGTCAAGATTATCGCCCGCACCGCGCGTGGGAAACGGCGAAACACGTTGTTCATCTGCGGGCGGCGGGTCGGATAGCCTTAGCCGACGATGACCGTGCCGTCTTCGGCCACGGTGATGGCGTCGCCCGTCGACACGGCATCGAGAAACTCATCGCCTAGGTTGTCAATGGTGGGCATGGGGGTGTCGGTCCACACACCCGAGAGGATCGCGCCAGCGGCGGCAAGGCTGTCAATGGGTTTGGAAAACAGCAGGCATGCGGGTTGGCGGCCCATTTTGGTGGCGCAGAAGAGCACCATGCCACCTGTGGTGGAGCCGATAGTCTGCGGTAGGCACAGGGCACATCCTGCCAAAGGTTTGCCGTACAAGTCGGGATTGTTTTGGTCGGAACATGTGGCCTTTTTGTCGCCAAACATCAGTGCCTTCTGAAACGATGCGAGTGTGTTGAGCCCTCCGTGAGAGACAAGTGCCTTGGCGTGGGCAGTTCCGGGGACAACGACGCGGCCGTGAAAGATTTTTTTCATGAGGAGTCGCCTTCCTATTTGATTGGTTTTCCGGTGGTGACGTAGGCGAGCACCTCGTCGTCGGTGTAGTAGCGCGATGCCGAGTACGTACGCAACTTGTTGGAGTTGGTAATGATGGGCATGCTGTCGCACAGCGGGTTGTTGGTGTACATAAGCGGGCAGATGCTCGAGATGACGGCGCCGGTAGTCGAGAGGCGTCTGTATGCCGCGGTCTTGCGGAAGGCGTCTGCCACGGATGGGGCGGCGGTCAGCACAGTGGGTACTTGCACGCGGCAGTTGCCGGAGGCGCTCAGCCCATCGCAGATGGCGTCTGCCCAGTGGGCGAGTTGTGCAGACGAGAGATGGGGGCAGCCGATGAAGGCCAGCTTGGGGCGCGCGCCCGGGTTCTTCCACATAACGGGGTAGCTTGAGCGGATGCGTTCCAGCTCGGCGTCGTCAATGCGATAGATTTGGGCGTCTGGTGCTATGAGCTGTTCGCCTTGCTCGATGGCCTCGGGCGTGATGCCGTCCACGTGGTAGAGCCCGACAGCGCCGTTCGATGCGCTGGCGGCGCCCATGTCCTTAAGGTAGTCTTGCGTGTCGGGCGTGAGTTCGCGACCAAACCAACGGTCGAGGCCTTTAATGTAAGGGACGTCTTCCATCACCTTCATGCCAATGGCACTGCCAAGCACTTGCGCTTCGGGCTTGCGCTTACAGTCGACTTCGATGATCCAGGTCGCCTTGCGGCCCTCGTCGGTGAGCAGGCCGAATTCCGGGACAAAGCCGGCGATTGAGCCGAACATCTCGATGATGCCGGAGTTGCGATTGCAGCGGGCGCCCAACACGGAGTTGGCAAAGACCACGGCGCTGCTTTCTGCCCAGCTTAGGATGTCGCCACGCCGAGGTCGATTGCCAACCTCGGGCTGGTAGCAGGTGCAGGTGAAAGCATCACTGTCCAATAGGCCCATGCTGCGCAGCTGTGCCTCATAATCGTCTTGTTTGGAATACATAATCTTGAACAGCAGCTTTTGCAGCGGGTTGGCCGGGACGGCGGGGTCGAGGGGCCTCGGGTCGACCGAGAATGACTGACCGGACAGGGCGCCGTCTTTCAGCAGCTCATCCATAAGGTCATAGACTGGACCGAGCATGGAGAGGCCAAAACTTGTGACAAGATGACCGTTTGCGCCGGTCACGGGAACCATACGCTCGGCGCCAAAGCATTCGCCGTACATAACGAGGGTCTTGACCACTTTGGCCATGGCGGGGCCCTTGGCGCCGTCGAGCAGGGCTTGTTGTTGGGAGGTCAGGTTCATCTGCGAGCCCATCCTTTCGTGTTAGATATTGGTGCCGAGTCGGTATGCCGCACGGACCGCTTCGAGCACACGGCCGGGTGCAAACCCATCGCCGATGTTATGCAGCTCGTCTGCGGCATGCGTCTGCTGCAGTTTGTAGAACAGTGCGTCGTCGGGGTGTCCGCCGCAGGCAATGATTACCAGGTCGCAGGTTAGCTCGAGCGGCTTCCAGTCGTTGCCGATTTTGGGTGCAAGCGGGTTTTCGACGTTCTCGGGCAAGACCGGTGACCACGGGATGTAGGGGTCGGGAACGTTTTTGTGGCAGTTGCGACTCAAGTGGAGACGCGCGCACCTCGCTGGGGCTCCAGACTCGCGCATGCCGCCGACCTCCGCGCGCTCGACGCGTGTCATATTGAGGAGCCGCACATTGCGTCCCCTGAGCGCATGGAGTAGGTGGCCACGATTTGCCGTACAGGCGCCCTGCATCATATGAGGCAGCATTTCAATTACGCTGACCTGTGGTATGCCGTGTTCGACGGTGAGCCATTGGGCAACCTCGCAGCCCACGGCCCCTCCGCCAATGATGGCGACGGTTTTGGCGTTGCCAAGCAGTGCAGGTTGGCGCAGTAGCTGCGTTGCCTGCACGGCATGGCCCGATGCTGCAAGCTCCGTAAGGCCGGGGATGGGCGGTATCGCATTAGAAGTGCCTGTTGCACACACGATTGCGTCGAAGCCTGCTTTTGCAAGATCTTCGGCACATGCTGCCCGTCCAAGCTCGAGTGTCAGGTTCCCGTTGGGTTTTTCTGTCTGCTCGCGCACCTGTCGAACAAGATATGATCGGTAGTTATCGAGGTCGAACTTGATTCGGGCGGCGCTGGCGGAGAGGAGTTTTCCTCCAAGTTCATTTTCGGCGTCGATGAGCTTTACGTCGTGGCCACGACGCGCGGCGATTAGCGCACAGACCATCCCGGCGGGTCCGGCTCCTATCACCGCTATGCGTTTGGGTTCTATGGCGGGAGCGGGTGTCTGGGGCATGAGGTATTCAAAGCTGCAGCGTGGATTGACGGCACACTGCGGATGGCCCCCTTCGACAAACTCGTTGAGGCATCCTTCCTGGCATCCGATGCAGGGGCGAATATCTGCCACGCGACCGGCATACGCCTTGTTGGGCCACTCGGGATCCGCAAGCAGCGGGCGTCCGAGCATGATCATATCGGCGTCGCCATTGCGAAGGGCGCGTTCGGCAATGTCGGGGTAGCCCAACTTACCCACCGCGACAACGGGTACGGGAAGGTCGGCATTGGAGCGGATATTGTCGGCGGCAAAGCGCTCCCGAACGGCGCGCGCCACGGGAACGAAGCAGCCTGCGGGCATGCTTGCAGGCGGGTGGGGCATCCACCAGTTGTCATAGCAACCAAGGTCGACGTCAAAGATGTCTACTCCCGCCGCCACGAGCTCTTCCATATAACACAGGGTCTGTTCGACTGTGCGGCCGCCGCGCATGCGTCCCAGATAGGTCGAATTCATGACCGGCTCGTCATAGGTTTCCTCGAGTGCAAGCGAAAGGTCGATGCGGTACATGATGGGGTAGTCAGGCCCAACGCGGCGACGGATTTCTTTGACCATATCGAGGCCAAATTGACGCCAATCGGCATAACGTCCGAGCTTGCGATGGTTAAAGGCGGGGTTTCCGAGCTGCTCGATAAGATAACCCTCGTGCCCGTGCAAATAGACGCCATCGATACCCATGGCATGGGCATCGGCCGCCGCTTGGCCGATATTGTTTACGATACGGCGCAGCTTTTGGTCCGAGAGGCGCATGCATGGAATGGCGGGGATGTAGTAGCTAGGCAAGAAACTCGCCGAGACCGGAAACCTCTTTTGCGTGATGAGGCATTGCGGGTTGCCCACGCGGCCGAGTCCAGCCGTAAGCTGGACAAAAATGCGCGATCCGAAGGCATGGACACCTTGGGCAAGGTCGCGCCAGCCTGCCATAACGGTTCGGCTTCGATCGATGCGCGGGAAATAGGTGAGCTTGTCCAGCTCGGTGACCGTGGTATCGATGCCGTGGCTTACCGGCACGAGTCCTGTTGTGATGAGGCCGCAGCCGCCTTTGGCGCGGGCGAAAAAGTACTGCAGCATCATGTCACTGGGACGGCCAGTTTCCTCGCACATGTCGATATTGCCCATCGGTGCCATGACAATGCGGTTTTTGACGGTGAGCTTGTTAATTTTGATGGGAGAGAAGAGCTTGTCAAAAGGATAGAGCTCTTGCGTCATGCGGGACGATCCGCAACCGGAATTTTTGGCGGGCCAGTTGTCGAATGAGTCGACGAGTTGCTGCACCAGTACGTCTTTTCCCAATGAGGTTCCTTTCAGATGTTGACAAGGTAACAAAGCAGTTTACGTCTAAATGTTTAATAGTCAACAACAAAGGCATGAGTTCGGTGAAGAAAAAAGGACTCAATGAGCGCCAGATGGCAAACTGTGTTGCGACATTAGCTCCCAGCTAATGAATTTGAGTTCGCTGCCTCCTACGATGTGCTGTGTGCCGGCACGGTAGCCGGATCGTGGGAAGGATGCATAATGGCAAAAGAGGGAAAGAAGCTGATCGGCAAGATCATTCTGGGTGTCATCGTGGTGCTCGTTGTTGCCGGCGTCGTAGGTTCTATGGGCGGTAACTCGTCTGATTCGTCTACGGGTGATGCAGCAAAGCCTGCCGAACAGACCCAGCAAGTCGAGGAGCAAAAAGAGGCACAAGAACCCTATACGGTTTCGGATGAAGCCGGCGATACGTCTAATCAGTTTGCGTATAAGATCACTGGCACGTTGACCAATAATACGGATAAAGAGCAAAGCTACATTCAGATTGAGTATGTTCTGTATGACGCAGACGGCAATCAGGTGGGAACGGCTCTTGCGAACACCAACCATCTCAAAGCGGGCGGCACCTGGAAGTTCGAAGCGATGAGCACGGTATCTCCCGATCAGGTTGCTAGCTGGGAACGTTCTGATGTGAGCGGCTTTTAACTAGAATAAACAACATGATTACTATGCGATCTGGGGAGGTGAGGTCGTATGCCCGATAAAAAGCTGACGGACGAGTTGCTCAATGAGCTCCTCGACGCGCGAAACATCGATGGTTATATCAAAGAACACGACTTTGCCGCCCCGTCGCTTTCGGACTACCTTAAGCAGCTGCTACAGGAAAAGGGCTTAGAGCGCTCGCGCGTGGTGCGCATGGCCGACCTTAATGAGACCTTTGGTTATCAGATTTTTACCGGTGCGCGCCACCCAAGCCGTAATAAGGTGCTGCAGATTGCCTTTGCGATGGCGTTGACGCTCAAGGAGACCAACCGCGCTCTGACAGCTGCCGGGGTAAGCGTCCTCAACTGTAAGGACCGTCGCGATGCGATTGTCATCTTTTGTATCGATCGCGGCTGCAGCCTGCAAAAGGTCAACGAGGAACTGTATCGCTTTGGCGAGGAGACGGTGAGTTAGCGGCCGATGGCTGAGTTAGCTAATGCCGAAACAACTATGCGAACGAACAGGGCGTGGATGCCATGGGGTGTCCGCGCCCTGTGCTATGATGGACCTCATGGATACTCAGAGCCCAACATATTACGATGATGAGTTAACCGCCGCGCTTGCCGGGCACCTGGCGTCGCTCGAGCGTGATGATAGTTATCGCGTAGACCGCGTGCTCAAGCGCTCCGACGTCGAGACAACCGAGCTTGTGTACTTTGAGGGTTCTGGCGGTGGTTCGCTTGGCCCCTTTGTCCGCAAGCGTATCGATGCTTCGGCGCAGATTGGCGGGGCCTACGAGCGCCTGTTTGCGGCTCAGCAGGCCGGACGCCGTTTTGAACACTTACCCCGGATTTTCGACTGCCGCCGCGCGGGCGAGGAGCTCGATGTGGTGATGGAATATGTCGAAGGCGAGACGCTCGAGGCGCTCGTGGGGCGCCTGGGCGCGACGCCCGATTACGCCCGTGTGCTATATCCCGTCCTGTGCGATGCGGTGAGCGAGCTCCATGCCGGCTTTGCGGCGGCGGGGGAGGCGGCGCCGGTGATCCATCGCGATCTGAAGCCCTCGAATATCATCGTGTCGGGCGCGAACTATGCGCCCGATGCCGGCATGACCTTTTCCTCGTTGGTGATTATTGATTTGGGGATCGCGCGTGTCTGGCGTGACGGTGCCGATGCCGATACCGTTAAGTTTGGCACGCGTTCCTATGCGCCGCCCGAGCAGTACGGTTTTGGGCAGACGAGCGTGCGTAGCGATATTTATGCGCTCGGCGCGCTGCTGTTCTTTTGCCTGACGGGGACTGATCCCAAACCGGGGCGTGCCATGCGCGAGCAATGCGATGCACATGGCATTCCCGTCCCGCTGGCGGATGTGATCTGCATGGCGATGGCGCTCGATCCCGCCAAGCGTTTTGCGAGTGCAAAGGCGTTGGGCAGTGCTGCGCGCGCAGCGTACGGCTTGTGCGCCCCTGCGTCGTCGCTCGCAACGGCTCCTGTCTCCGCCGTGTCCCGGACCGCAGCGTTTCAAGTGCATCGGGTGCAGCAACCGGTTGCCCCTGCGCTTTCGCCTTCTGCGAGTCAGCATTCGACCATCTCACCCTCGCCGTCCGAGCCCTTGGCGTCCAAGTGCGTAAGCCTGCTCTCGCATATTCCCGAACCTGTGGGGCGCATATGGAATGGATGCGTTTATGCGATGACGTTGCTGCTCCTGATGGGAAGTCATTTTGCCGTGTTTCAGCCGACAGGTGAAAACCGCAACTATCCAACGTGGTTTTTAGCGCTTGAGTATTTCCTTATGGTCGATGGCTTGGTGCTGCTTATTACGTTTGGCATGCTCGACCGTCGCAGGCTTCGGCGTCGCTTTCCCGTGCTCGACCGGTATCGGGGAGGCGCCTTTGTCGAACTATGGTTCAAAGCACTCGGGTTTATGTTTGCCGTTATGTGCGTTGTCGTCGTTATCGGCAACGCGACGGGCGTCGTCTCCTAGATATACGAAAAAGGGCCCCGTTTGGGGCCCTTTGCAGTTGAGGCTTGCGAGCCTAAATGCGGTTCATCTGGGAAGCAACCTTGTTGTACCAGTCCTGCCACGTAGGCGGGCAGTATTTTTTGGCGGCTGCCGGGGTAAGCGTGGAGCCATAGTTGGCGCCCAGGTAGGCAACGTGGGCAGAGATGCTCTCGCTCCAGCTACCAAAGCTCCGCCAGCCGCCGCCCCGGGCGCTCCAGCCCCAGGCGTTATAGGAGCCGGCACAATAGAGGCCCTTGCTGCTTTCGATGCAGGCGATGGCGGGAGACCAGCGAGGATCGACGCCGGTGTTCCAGGCGGCAACGGCAAAGTTGTAGCCCTGGCCTGCCATAGGGGAGCCGGCAAGGTAGTTGTCGATGCGGCTCGTCCACTCGTTAATGAACGAGTCGTAATCGGAGTTACCGCTGTTCGAGCTGTTTATCGTGGTGTCGATGGTGGTGTTGGCGTTGTTAGCCTGGCTGTTGGAGTTGTTGCCGCTTACGCCCTCGCCCGAGATCTTCTCGGCGGCAGCGGCCTTGTCGGCCTCGAGCTTTGCCAGCTCGGCGGCATTTTCCTGCTCGGCCTTTGCCTGTGCCTCGCTGCGGAGCTGTTGAGCCTGCGCCAGCGCATCCTCGGCATTTTTCTGCTCGCCCTCGAGTTGAGACTTGGCCTGATCGAGCTCGGTTTTGTTCTGCTCGAGCTCGGTTTGCATCTTGTTAAGCTCTTCGATCTCGTCGACGCTCGAGCTCGTAATCTGGTTGGTGTATTTGCAGGTGGTGATAAAGTCACCCAAGCTCTGCGTGTTCACCAGGAAGCTCACGATGGGGCTGGTGCCCTTCTGGTACTTATACAGATCGCGCATGGCGGAGCTTGCCTTGGCCTGTTGCTCGGGTAGCTCGGCCTCAATCTTATCGATGTTCGCCTCATTGGAGTCGATCTGCTTTTGCAGATCCTCGAGCTTGGTGCGGGCGTCGTTGTAGGCGCTCGTAGCGTCCTCGATCTTTTTCTGGGCGGCGGAAAGCTGATCCTGCGTTGCCTGCGAGGCGGCATAGGCCGCGACGGGGGAGAGCATCGGCGTGGCCGTCAGCGCGACGGCGAGCGCGGCGCTCGTGATGATACGAGCCGGCTTCGACGCGATGAGCGCTGCGGTGCGATGGTTCGAATGCTGCATCCAGTCCCTCTGCAATCAATCGTAGGTTATTGGTCGAGGTGTATTCTACTACTGCTTTCGACCTCAACTTGAACCTTAAAGGTTTCAAAGGGTCAAGTTAAACTTGAGGCTTTGGCTTTGACCTGCAGTTATAGCGAATTGTTGAGAAACCATAGAGTTCAACTTTAACGTTACGGAACCCTGTTTGTGAGGGTTTTTGGCTGTAAAAGTTACCCTCACGTGGGGTTTTGCAACTACAGGGTTCCTTCGCGACGCGCCTGTTCCACCTCTTTGAGTGCCTCGGCGGGAGTGAAGGAACAGGTGCCGTCGCCGAGCTTGACCACCTGTATGTCGTCACCGATATTGACTTCTCCGCCCTGCAGCACGACGCCAAAAATGCCCTCGTGGGGGAAGATGCAGTCGCCGGCGAGATAGTAGATGGCACAGCGGGTGTGGCAGACTTTGCCGATCTGGCTGATTTCGACGAGCACTTCGCTGCCGAGCTTGAGCTGCGTGCCCAAGGGGAGTGAGAGCAGGTTGATACCCTGGGTGGTGAAGTTTTCTCCAAAGTCGCCCTCGCACACATCGAGCCCGCGTGCCCGCGCCGTATCGATGGACTCCACTGCCAAAAACGAGACTTGGCGGTGCCAATGTCCGGCGTGCGCATCGGAGGCAAGGCCAAATTGCTCGATGACGGTGTCGTGCCCATCGGCGACGGGCGTTTTGCGCGTTCCCTTGTGCGCCGATGTGTTGATTGAGACGATGCGGGCGGACCCGCTGTAGGCATCGTCTGCCGTGCGCAGAGGGGCGGTCGTCTGTGCACGATCCGTCAGTTCGCGCCTTGCGGCGTTGAGGATGGGGTTATCGGTCGGATGGTCTTGGGGCACGCGTGCGCCTTTCGCTTGAGGATATCGATATGCTGAATCCTACAACAACGGTGGGTTCACTGCCGGGTGTCATACACCGGTGAGCGCCGTCACATCGCCGGATGGTCGCGCCGATTGCCATAGATACGGTGGAGCTTTGGGTGCCGGCGGCTCGGCACGCTAGAATAAAACGGTTGCTCAAAGACCGCCCGTTCTGGGGCAGTTCTAGATAGGAAGTTTCCATGGCATTGCAGTTTACAGAGCGCGAGTTTATCCCCGTGCTGCTCGGCGGCGACATCAACGCGTATTCGGTGGCGCGCGCTTTCTACGAGGAGTATCAGGTTAAGAGCCTGGTCTTTGGCAAGTACCAGACCGGCCCCGCGTATCGCAGCCAAATTATCGATTACACGCCCAACGTGAATATCGATACCATGCCGGTCATGATCGAGACCGTTAACGGCGTCGCACAGGCCAATCCTGATAAGAAGATTATTCTCATGGGCTGCGGCGACAACTACGTCGCGCTTGCCGCGCAGGCTCAGGACGCCGGCCAGCTTGCCTCGAACGTCATCGCGCCCTATGCGCCCTACAGCATGCTCGAGCAGTGCCAGAAGAAGGAGATCTTCTACGAGCTGTGCGAGAAGCACGGTGTGCCGTATCCGCACACGTTTACCTTTACCATGGCGATGCTCAACGCTCAGGGCGAGGCTCCCGCCGAGGTGCTCGACCAGATCGACTTCCCCTTCCCGATGATTCTGAAGCCTTCTGACGGCATCATGTGGTGGGAGCACGAGTTCGAGGGTCAGAAGAAGGCCTACGAGATTGCCGATCGCGCCGAGCTGGAGCAGGTCATTCGTGATGTGTACGCCAGTGGCTACACCGATGACCTGATTCTGCAGGACCGCGTGCCCGGCAACGACGAGTACATGCGCGTGCTTACCAGTTATTCCGACCGCAACGGCAAGGTTCGCATGATGTGCCTGGGTCACGTGCTGCTCGAGGAGCATCAACCCCATGGTGTCGGCAACCACGCCTGCATCATCACTGAGCCCAACGACGAGCTCATGGGTGGCGTGCGCAAGCTGCTTGAGGACCTTAAGTTTACGGGCTTCTCCAACTTCGACGTCAAGTACGACCAGCGCGATGGCTCGTTTAAGTTCTTCGACTTCAATACGCGTCAGGGCCGCAGTAATTACTATGTCACCAATAGCGGCTTTAACGTTGCTAAATACGTGGTGGATGAGTACGTCTATAACCGCCCGTTTGAGCCGGAATTTGTGACGGCTCAGGACGAGGCTCTGTGGATGGTTGTTCCTATGGGCGTCGTTGACAAGTATGTCAAGGACCCCGAGCTGCGTGCGAAGGCGCATCGTCTGGCCAAGGAGGGCAAGGCTGCCGATCCTTCGTTTATGAAGGGTGATTTTGTCTTTAACCGCTGGTTGCGCATGTGGCACACCAAGCTGCGTCACTTTAAGCTGTTCAAGACGTATTACAAGTAGACGAGCGCGGCGCCCGCCCGGTTTGCATCGGACGGGCGCGGATATGATGCGAGCAATTGCATGGGCGTCACCAAGGAGGCGGCGATGGAAAAGCTGGGAGTTATCGGCGGCATGGGCGC
>OLPU01001464.1_pt1 | contig 17542 bp, 14 predicted proteins | sample 1673111 | NCBI WGS metagenome assembly OLPU01 (sample SAMEA3136755, study PRJEB25190) | human gut metagenome | reverse complement strand
GCCCTTTGTATAAGAATATAATTAACTATGTTAAGCAGAGAAAGGCTTATAAACAGTACTTCATAGAAAAACACATTATCATTCTCTGATAAAAAATGCAGAGGGGTAAATGAAAATATGGTTAATGTTATTATAGGAGTTGTAAACAACAGGATACTATATTCTGTTGTATGCTCGTATTTCTGATTTCTAAAAAATATGGTGACAATAAGGCAGAGCAAAAAGAGCATTACTTTTGAACCGAGATTCATAATGCTGTAAAGCAGAGTTTTGTTTGCCATGTCAAGAATGTCAGGATTGACATGAGTAATTATAAAAGTAAAGAATGATTCGCCAAGCGAGACAAGAACCTGAAAAGACAGGGCAGTAAGTATTTTTGCTTTTATGGAGTTTGAGAAAAAACAGCAGAGAGCAAATGTTGTCAGAATGCTGAGAGCAGGAGTTATCACCACAGAAGAAAAAGAATTGTATCTGGATGATAACAGTTCATTTATATATAATATGATCTCGACTAATATGAGGCATAGTATATATATAGTTGAGTATTTTTTTTTAAAGTGTTTTAACATGTTCTTAAGATAAGAAGATACGATAAAAATATCAAAAATATAGGTTACGGCGCTAATTAAGTAAGTCATAAAATCCCTCTACAATCAATGGTTATGTATTGCAACAATCTTGTTAAGAAAACAGTCAAGTAGTTTCTTTCGGTTGCGTTTACTCATAGTAACAACTTCATCATTTTCAAGAATAATCTGGTTATCTTTGATAAAGTGAATGTGCTGAATATTTATCAAAGCATTTCTGGAACATAGAATAAATGAATTATCGGCAAGTGTGGTATTCCAGTAATTCAGAGTGCCGGTTGTGTGTATCTGATTATCTTTCATATGAAAAATCAGGGCTTTACTGGATGAATCCGAACATTCTATATAGTAAATGTCCTTTATGTATATAGTGTGTTCGGTATCATAATCACTGATGATCGTGACCAATGAATGGGTTTTCTTATAATAATTATATATATCATCCAAAAGTGTATTTAAAGTTGTGTAATTAATAGGTTTTTGTAAGAAATGATATGGATGAACCGAAAATGAATCCAGCATATATTCTGGGTAGTTGCTGATAAACACTATCAATACATCAAAATCTTTGGTGTGTTTAATTTTTTCTGCTATTGATATACCATTTTCACCAGGCATTTCTATATCAAGCATTAAAACTTGATATGGTGAGGACTGAGAAGAATCGTATGCAGACAACAGTGCAGAACCATTTTGGTATTTATCTACGTGGATATCTATGTCAAACTGTAAGGAATATGAAATTAACATTTTTTCCAGATTTTCCATAAAAGATTTATCGTCATCGCATATAGCAATATTTAGTCTCATTTTCTTCCTCCGCTATTTATAAATAGACCAATAATCTGATTCACAAAAACTATAGTGAGACAAAGCATTATCAGATTTCCATATCTATATAAACAAAATGATAACACAACAGATAAAAGGATGTAAATTATACCTATGCAAAAGCAGCAATATTTTTTTATTTTGTGTTTTGCTTGATAGCTTTGCTTCTTGTTCTTGTGTGGAACTGGGGAAAGTGCACATATACCGATTCCGGTAACAAGACAGACTAATATGTTCAAAATTGGAATACCAGGAATCAACCGGCATAACAACATACAGAGTAGATATACAGAGTATGATATAGAACAGCATGCATATGTGCTCCCAGCATGTGCGCCACCGGCTAGCATCTTTGTTGGAACAAGAACGGTTACATAGATTACAGATAGGATAAAGTTATGGGTTAAGGCACCAATGATTATGATGCTTAAGTTGAACAATACTAAATCCAAAGCGAAATCAATGCAGTATATATATGCAGCATCCAAATGACTATCTATTATGTTGTTATCTGACATGATATTGACAATCTTTTTGCTTAATTGCTCAGATAAGATCATGGTACGCACTCCTTTTTAATCAAAAATTATAAGCTGATAAAATTATACTCTCTGATATAGACAGAAAAGACAGAGAATCCGCGAATGGTCGAAAAAAGCAGGTGAATGGTAGATACATTTCATTCACCTGCTTTTTTTGACCATTCACAGACGATTTTGGTTGGGTGGTGTCGAATGATGTTAGCATACAAAGTGCATAAACCAATGTGGAAGGAGGACTGGGGTATGAGTAATAGGATGGTGGAGCCCTGACTCAACAAGAAATTACGAAGTATATGATTGATTAGAGGCTGGTCTACTGATAAAGTAAAGCGGGTGAAGGCAGGATCATGAGGAGGAATACAAGATTATGAAAAAAAGGTATCTGGCAGCAGTAATAATATGCGTATTGATTATGGCAGCAGGAGGAACTTCAGCATATATGCTTCAGAAAAACAAAGAAACTCCTGAGGAAAGGTCAGGCACGACTATGAAGACTACTACAAATGCAAGTAGTGAAACCTCAACGACTTCAGAAAAAAGCGTGGCTGAGGGGGTAGGAGATAATGTTTTGATGGTTGGAGCTATAAAGATAGAGATGTTGTCAGCAGATGTCATAGAGGGATCTGAAATTTCCACGGAAAACAGATATCCGGTTGAATATTTCCGGGATCAGACCCTGCCGGACCCTGAAGAAACTGAGGATATTATAGATTGGGATTCAATCTATGAGGAGGCTCCTGAGGTGAAGGATCTACAATTATCAGATTATGATGCGTATACGGCAGAAGAGTCCGAAGAAATTATAGATAGAAATAAAAATGTGATAGATAAGTACACATACACTAAGGTTAAACCTAGAAAATTTTATTTTATCAAGTGCAAATTGACCAATATGGGAAACGCAGATGTAGAGGATGTATTTCCGTATTATGTTGTATATGACTCTCCTGAGGCGAGTGAGATAAGCTACAATGAAGCTTTGTGTTACTATGATAAGCCGATTTATACAGATGGGGATGAAAGAGCGATGAGGTACTATTTCTTCAGGCTGAATGGACATGAGAGCATGGAATGTACAATTGGTTTGGCGGTACCGCAGGAGTTTGGCGAAAATGAGAAACACTATTATGGAAAGCCTATTACAGGAAACTTCTCATATGATCCGGCAAAACTACCAGATTATGTTGATATAGATTCGCTTCCGAAGACGGAAACAGATGATCAGTAATGGGAGGATGCATGAAGAGATATATTGGAGTCATTGTAGTGGTGGTGGTTATATGTGCAGCCATATTCTGGTGCGGCAGAATATACAGTATAAACCACGGATACATTGACAATACGCAGGTCGTTGAAGCGGGAGAAGCAATAGAATGTGATGGTCTGGTCATCAGATGTGTAGAGGCACATATATACAGTATAGATGATTATAAGACCCGTTTTGGAGTGGATAACGTGGAGACACTTAGTTCGGAAGACAGATTTGTATGCGCCTGTCTCAATATAGAGAACAATACAAATGAATCTATTTCATGGGATGCGGTGATGGATATGACATCCTGTGGATTTGAATCTGCTACATGGTGCAGCTCCGTGAATCCCTATGATATGCAGGATATCAATGTGTTTTCAGATAATGAGCTGAAATCCGGTGCAGATCAGAATATATGGTATGTAACTAAAGCGGCCCGGGTATCATTTGGAGATAAGACATGGGGACATATGGATGAGGAGACATTTTATTATGTGCCGGTGCTTGAGCCGGTGAAGATCAGGATGAAATTGGATATGGAATAAATTGGTGAATGATATGAATATATTTAAGTTTGAAATGCGAAGGGCATTTAAGAATATATGGCTTGCTGTAAGTGTTGCGATTGGAACACTGATAGGATTGGCGGATATTGTACTCTACTTAAAACAGTATGGTCATAAAGCGGATTGCGCACTGATCCAGATATGGCTGGGGACTGATTATCACTTTGCTTATAATAGTCTGTTCTATGTATTGCTTCCCCTGCTGGCCTGTCTGCCATATGCTGGTACATGTTATCAGGACATAAAAAGTGGATATAAACGGAATATATGTATCAGGACATCGCGCATAAAGTATATGCTGGCAAAGGAGCTCGCTGTGGTGGCTTCGGGAGCTGCTGCGACAGCCATTCCCCTTTTGATAGATCTGTTCATATGTGCCGGGCTATACCCAAATAAAAAACCGGATAAGTTGACATTCCTGTATACGGGTATTATAGACTGCAATATGTTTCCAAGGCTGTTTGCAGAGCACCCGTTATGCTATGCGCTGGTGTTTATTGTGCTTGATGCTTTGTTCGGCGGTATTGCCGGGCTGGTGGCAATGTGTTTTGCCAGATGGTGCGGAAGCAGATTTTCCACAATAATGGCACCATTCGCACTATATGTGTTTACGGGAGTTATATTTGAAGGAACCGGAATCGGCACATGGTCGGCTATGGCAATGATAAATCCTATTCAAAATGTAGTTACATACAGATATCAGATAGTGACAATGTATGTTGTGGTATGCACAGTTCCACTTGCATTGATATATATATGGCATAGGAGGAGAGATATTCTGTGAAAGAGATAATAATTGAGGGACTCAGTAAGAAGATAAAAGGCACGCTCATACTTGATAATGTTAATATGCAGATGGAGCCCGGAAAAGTGTATGGACTCAGGGGAAAAAACGGGTGTGGCAAGACCATGATAATGAGAGCTCTTTGTGGCTTGCTGATACCGGACAGTGGCAAGGTCATTATTGATGGTGAGGTTTTGCACCGTGATATAAAGTTTCCGCGAAGCGTTGGAGTTTTGATAGAGAACCCTTCATTTCTTCCGCAGTATACGGGATATGAAAACCTTCGTATGTTGTCAAAGCTTATGGGAAATATAAGCGATGAAGAGGTGAGGAATGCGATAGAGAGGGTCGGACTTGATCCCGATGATGGAAGGACATACCGTAAATATTCGCTTGGAATGAAACAGAAGCTTGGAATAGCAAATGCAATTATGGGAGAACCAGATCTGATAATTCTGGATGAACCGATAAATGCACTTGATGAGCAGACTGTGATGAGCATAAAAACCGAACTTCTGAAGCTGCGTGACGAGGGAAAGCTAATAGTAATTGCGTGCCATGACAGGGAAGAACTGGAATTTCTGTGTGACATAATATATGAGATCAAAAACGGTACGGTTGCGGGATGCGAGGTGATCGGGGAATGAAAACTCTGAGACTCCTTGGAAGAGATACAACAAATGGTATATTGAGAAGAAGTTTTCTGTTTATCATACCTTTATTATTTGCTGTATCACAGACAAGGGAATTACATTCATATCTCAATGATCTCGTGGATCGAAATGCGTTGTTTACAAACGGTACACTTGCAGATTACATATTGTTTGCTACCAAAGGGATGAGTGTGTACTATTTTGATCCAAAGGAGTATTTCCAGATACCAATATACTGGTTTGCATTTCAGATCGGGCTTGCGTATCTGCTTGCATATTATGCAAGTGATGATTTTCACTCGAATGGAAGGGTATTGTTTATAGCCGTTGGGAGCAGAAGTAAGTGGTGGATAAGTAAATTTATTTACTGCATTGTGACTGTGGTGTTGTATTATGCTGTGTGCATTGGTGGAATATGTGTAACAGCAGCTTTATATGGTGCTGATATGAGATGGGGAGTAACCCCTGGATTGGCAGTGCGTCTGTATACCACTTCGACAGTGAGTATGGGTACGTGGGATGTGCTTTGTGTGACCATATTACTGCCGGTATTGGTGTCTGTTGCGGTCAGTCAGGTTCAGATATTGGCTGGATTTCTTATTACACCTGTAGTCAGCTTTGCCGGAGTATGTGCTATGTATGTATTGTCGGCCTACTATACAGTGTGGTATCTGCCGGGAAACTATACCATGTGGCAGAGGGCATCGTATATAGAGGCGGATGGTGTTAATCCGGCCAGTGGACTGGTGCTTTCGGCAGGAATGATCCTGATATCTTTGATCGGTGGACTTATGTATTTTGACAGGAAGGATATATTGTGAGGCTGTGAACTATAATAAAGGGAGAGCGTTGCAGATGCAAAAAGACATCTGTACTGCTCTCCCTTTAAATTTGTTTAATAAACAGGTTTTCTGTTTTCAAATTCCTGTATATGGGTTATAATACTTTCGATTAAGCCTTTACAGGTTCAGGATAATCAACACCGAAGGTCTCGACTGTTACAGTCTTCATCTTCTGTTCCTGACGAGGCTTGTCATTGTAGTCAGTTGGCACATTTGCAATCTTGTCTACGATGTCAAGTCCCTCGATAACCTTACCGAAGGCAGCGTAAGCACCGTCCAGATGAGGAGATGTCTTATGCATGATAAAGAACTGTGAACCTGCTGAGTCAGGCATCATGGAACGGGCCATTGACAGCACTCCGGGAGTGTGGGCCAGATCGTTCTTGAATCCGTTCTGTGAGAATTCACCTTTGATTGAGTATCCAGGACCGCCGATGCCGATTCCCTGAGGGTCTCCACCCTGTATCATGAAGCCTTTTATTACACGATGGAAGATTATTCCGTCATAGAAGCCTTTCTTGATCAGTGAGATGAAGTTGTTTACAGTGTTTGGAGCAATGTCAGGATAGAGTTCTGCTTTCATGACATCGCCATTTTCCATAGTGATAGTAACTATTGGATTTGCCATGTATATCATTCCTTTCTTGGTATAAGATAGGGTAATGATAACATCAGTTAACAGAACAGGCAAATGAAATTTGCAGATACAGAAGGAGAAAGAGATGGATTGGAGAAACATAGCAAGACCCGTTATTATAATAGCGCTGGCGGTATGTCTGGTGCTGTTCGGGGTATACAAGGTTAAGGAGACGTATACCGGATTTATGCAGGAATATGAGGGCACCTACAGTGCCGGCGGCGGAGAGAAGATCGAGGTTACCATACCTGAGGATACATCTGTCAAGGAGGCAGCATCTATACTTAAAGATGCGGGGCTTATAAAGTATAAGCTTGCATTCCAGCTCAGAATGACCGGCTCGCAGTACAGCCACAGTCTTCAGCCGGGTACTTACACACTCACAACAGGTATGTCGACATTGGATATGATAAAGACTCTGTGTTACGTGGAGTCGACCAGAGAGGTAAAATATACACTGACAGTTCCTGAGGGATTTACGGTTGAACAGATCGCTGACAGATGCGAGGAGCTGGGCTTCTGCTCTGCAAAGGAGTTTCTTGAGGCGTGCAAGTCGGGAGAGTTTGAGTATCCGTTTGAGATACCTTCATCGGAAGTCAAGTACGCATTACAGGGCTTCCTGTTCCCTGCTACTTACGACATATATGCAGATATGACTCCAAAGGAGCTCATACAGGACATGATAGACAAGTTTAACAGCATTTACACAGATGACTTCAGGAAGAAGGCAGAGGAGCTTGGATATACAGATTTTGAGGTTCTCACCATGGCTTCCATAGTTGAGAAGGAGTGTAAGCTGGATTCAGACAGAGCGATGGTTGCGGGAGTATTTATCAACAGATTGAATGATGACATGCCTCTTCAGGTAGATCCATCTGTTCTCTATGTTGTGACTGACGGTCAGTACAATCAGGCAGAACTGTCATATGATGATCTGGAGGTTGATTCACCGTACAATACCTACAAGTACACAGGACTTCCTGTCGGCCCTATATGTAATCCGGGCGAGGCATCCATAGAGGGTGTCCTGAATGCGGTTAAGCATGATTACTACTACTACCTGACATCAGATGAGAGCCAGGGAGCATGTATCTTTAATAAGACATACGAGGGACATCTTGCTGACATAGAAAAGGCTGATGCAGCCAAGGCGGAAAAGGAAGCTGCAGAGGGTGATGGATCAGAAGATGGCTCCGATGAAAGCACTGATTCAGAGTAAAAAAATATAGACAAAATTATATAGCGAAAATTATCTAAAAGGGTATAAACTGCTTGCGATATATAGACTTTTTATATATAATAAAGGAGTATGTACCCTTTTGGGTTTTTATGCATCTAGTTATGCGCTTATGGAGGTGCGATAGGAGGAATATTTGATGAGGAAAATAAGTTTCAAGGTAAGAAATATCGGCTCTGAGAAATATTTGTCATATATTCTGAATGATGATTGTGAGTTTGACGAGGAGTTATTGGATTATCTGGAGGAGAACCGGATTCCTGAGCTCATTGATATCATTTATGAAGAGGATGATGAGAACGATTATCTTACATATAACGTTACAGGCAGGACAACGGTTGACGCACTCCTTTCGAATACGGTAAATGCTGAGAAGATATTGGGGATAATCAGAGGGGTAGCTTCTGGTATAGTTAATTTACGTGATCTTGGAATACCGGCATCATATGTGGTTCTTCACAAGGAGTTTACATATGTTAATCCGGTTACATACGATGTTGGAATGTTATGTGTTCCAGTTGAGTCAGAAGCCAATATCAATGCCGAATTCAGGATGTTCGCAAAGGACTTGCTGACGAGCGTTATTTATGATGACAGTGAGGATTGCAACTATGTGGCAAAGCTTCTCAATCTGTTGAATGCGGATAAGTTCACAGTGAGAAACTTCTATGCACAGCTCACAGAGCTTATGGAGTCTGCAGGAATGCAGGTGGAGGAGAACTTCGTTGATATAGGCTCAGATATGTCGGTTTCACAGTCTTCGGTTGACACGGCGGCATCTGATATAAGTATGGATGATCTGCCTGAGTTTGAGGACGTGTCATTTGGCGATGATGAGGAAGACGAGCTTGATGAGGTAGAGGAGATCAGTGACGAGGCGGCCGCAGCGAATGCGATATTCAAGGATCTTGATCTTGATTCGGATGAGACGAAGAAAGAGAATGTATCAAGCGAGATAGATATGTCGGTATTTGATGACAGCGTTCTTGAGGAGCTCGAGTTAGATGAGAGCCTTGATGAGGAAGAAGAGGATGACGAGGAGGGCATGACAGAGGCTCTCACATCAGATATGGCAGTACATGAGCCATCAGGACTTACAGAGGTTGCAAAGGCTGCCGATGGAGTTACGGAGGTTGAGCTTGACAAGAAGGATGAGCAGAAGCCGGTTCTGATATCTACGGACGAGCTTATGGATAATCCACCTGTTGTTAAGAATATCAAGATCAACCGTGCGAAGATCATACAGAAGGCGGTTGCTGAGACAGAGGAAGCTCAGATAGATAACCCTACAGAACAGATAGTTGCACCACAGTTCATGGACGGTGACCAGCCGGAGCCTGAGACGAATATGGATCCGGTGAAGGAGAAGGCAGAGGAGCCTGAGCAGAAGGGCACAGGAAGCACTGTTGAGCTGACCGGAGGAATGAACGTAGTTAAGGATACCGAACCTGAGAAGGCAGCGGTTAACAGGAACGCTCCAAAGGCTATGCCATATATAGTCCGTGTCAACACAGGCGAGCGAGTTATGGTCAACAAGGCTGTGTTCAAGATAGGAAAGGCGGCAAGAGGTGTTGATTACCATGTCGGTGGTAATGGTGCCATCAGCAAGGTACATGTCATCATCTACCAGAGAGAGGATGGATGTTATCTGAAGGATAACAAGGCGACAAATGGCACATATCTCAACGGAGCGCGCCTGGATGAGAATGCAGAGCAGAAGCTTTCAAACGATGCCATGATAAGCATCGGTGGAGAGGACTTTATCTTCAAATTAAGTTAATATACACCACCCACGATGTGGGACAAGAGCAGGTAGCAATACCTGCTTTTGGTGTTTGAATGAAGAAATAATTTTTGACGGAAAATATGCGGATTTAGACGAAAGGGATTGAAAAAATGAACAGAGAAAAGGTTGTTGTAGTTCCGGCGGGGGAAACTTACAGAGTGAGTTACAGTCTGGATATCAGTGATGTGATAGATGCTAAAGTGTATGATATGAGCAGAAGCGGATCTATGCCTGAGATGGCACCGTGTGACATGCAGGAGAATGCCGGAGTCAGGGTGTTCAATTATCAGATCGATGACAAGAAGCCTCTTGCGGAGATACTGAGACAGGAGATGAACAAGAAGGAGATACTCACACTTCTGTACAACATTCTGCATGCACTGGAGATGTTTGGTAAGAATATGGTTTCGCTCAGCTATGTTGCAAGGGACGAGCAGTGTGTATTTGTATCGCCTGAGACATACGATGTCTGCTTTATTGTCGCTCCGGTACAGAAGGAAGTGACAGATCTCAACGAGGTCAGAGCATTTGTGAAGTCGGTGATAGTTGATGCGAGATACTCAGAGAATGACAATGACAATTACGTAGCACGCCTTATAAACTGTGCGAATATGAGAGGTACATTTTCAAACTCGGACATGAAGAACGAGGTTAAGGCGATGCTTGCAGAAGCAGGCATAGACGCTGCTGAGATAGACAGAATGAAGGAGCTTTCCACAAATGCTCCAAAGGGTGGCAACAGCCACATACTTCGAGGTGAGTCACCTAAGGTGAGCAGACTCGAGGTTATGAGAAATAATGCGAGAATGAATGGATATGCACAGCCGATGGGATCAAACGGCCAGATGCCAAACGGAATGCCACCGATGGGAATGCCACCGATGGGACCGAACGGCCCGATGGGATCAAATGGTCAGATGCCGAATGGCCAGGTTCCGAACGGAATGCCACCGATGGGCATGCCGCCAATGGGACCGAATGGCCAGGCACCGAACGGAATGCCACCGATGGGCATGTCACCAATGGGACCGAATGGCCAGGTGCCAAACGGAATGCCACCGATGGGCATGCCGCCAATGGGACCGAATGACCCAATACCAAACGGCCCAATGGGATCAAATGGAATGCCACCGGTAGACGTGCCACCGATGGAGGAGCCAATTAAGCCTGAGGTGGCTGGAGCACAGCCGCAGGGTGATAAAACGGAGAATGATGAGGCGGTTGAAGCAGAAGCACAGGATGCCAAGCCGGAGGTTGTAGAGCCTGTTGTGACAGAGCCGCAGGATGTCAAGCCTGAGCCAGCAGAGCCGGTTGAAACACAGCCACAGGAGATAAAGCCAATACCTCCAATGCAGGGCAACCCATTTGGAGGAAACCCGATTCCACCAATGCCACAGGCGCAGCCAATGCCGCAGATGCAGCCGGTGCCACCAATGCCACAGATGCAGCCGGTGCCACCAATGCCGCAGATGCAGTCGGTACCACCAATGCCACAGATGCAGCCGGTACCACCAATGCCACAGACACCGCCGATGCCACAGACACAGCCAGTGCAGGGCAATCCATTTGATGGAGCACCGGCACCATATTTCCTTAGGGTGAAGACGGGCGAGAGAATAAGCTTGGACAAGGCAGAGTTCAAGATCGGACATAAGGCAAGACTTGTGGACTATGCGATTACTGACAATTCAGCTATAAGCAGAGTTCATTGTGTCATCACCAAGAGAAATGGCGTGTGCTTCATCAGCGATAACAAGTCTACAAATGGTACATTTGTGAACGGAGAGGAATTGAAGGCGGGCGAAGAAAAGTTCCTGACGAACAATGCGATCGTTATACTCGGGGACGAGGAGCTTGTCTATCACATTAGATAGAATATCCGCAACGAGAGTTGAGACATAAATATTGGGAGGAATGTATATGGGGTTTAGCGCAGTATACAATACAGACGTAGGAATAAAGAAAAAGACAAATCAGGATTCGCTGGCGATCAAGATAGCGGATACTCCAAATGGACAGGTCGTGTTCTCCCTCGTATGTGATGGCATGGGAGGTCTGGCAAAGGGAGAGGTTGCCAGCAAGGAAGTCATAACAGCTTTCTGCAACTGGTTTGACACACAGTTTGTTGAGATGGTTGACAACAACAGCTTTAGTGAAGAGCTGCTGAGATACCAGTGGATAAGACTTGCCGTGGAGCAGAATGAGAAGATCAAGGCGTATGGCGAGCAGAATGGATTTATGCTTGGTACGACCATTTCTGCGATCCTCATATACAGAGAAATGTACTACATTCTCCATGTTGGAGACAGCCGAGTGTATGAGATCACTTCAGGGATAAGGCAGCTCACCGCAGATCAGACGCTTGTTGCAAGGGAGATCGCAGCGGGAAGACTTACACCGGAGCAGGCGGAGACGGACAGCAGACGAAGCGTGCTTCTCCAGTGTATCGGAGCTTCACCTGTGGTGGAACCGGATTTCGTAGTTGGGCAGGCAGCTCCCGGAGCGCATTACATGCTGTGTTCTGATGGATTCAGACATAAGATAACGCCTCAGGAGATGATAGAGAGACTTGGCCCGGGAACATGCATCGACGAGGCGAAGATGAAGGAGGGCTGTGAGTTCCTCACAGAGCTTGTGAAGTACAGAAAAGAAACGGATAATGTAACAGTAGTGCTTATTAAATCGGAGTAATGGGGATCGATATATGACAGAGTTAGGAACGGTATTAGACGGAAAATACGAAATACTTAAAAAAGTCGGCCAGGGTGGTATGTCAATAGTTTATCTTGCCATGGATAACCGACTTAATAAACAGTGGGCTGTAAAGGAGATCAAGAATGATGGCTCCAAGAGTACAGCCACACTCTTAAAGGGATTGGAGCGAGAAGCAAATATCCTCAAGGATGTGGATCATCCGGTACTGCCACGAATCGTTGATATCATCAATGAGAATGGCACGATCTACGTTGTCATGGACTTCGTAGAAGGACGTCCACTCAGCGATGTGCTCAAGGCGGAGGGAGCACAGCCACAGGAAAAGGTAATCGAATGGGGCAGGGCGCTTGCCAGTGCACTTGACTACCTGCATTCCATGAATCCGCCGATCATATACAGAGATATGAAGCCTTCAAATGTCATGCTGAAGCCGGATGGCTCGGTAAAGCTTATCGACTTTGGAACGGCTAAGGAATACATAGTGGAGAACAATGCGGATACCACGGCTCTTGGAACAAGAGGCTATGCGGCACCGGAGCAGTTCGGTGATGCGCAGGGACATGGAATCTACAACACGGATGCAAGAACAGATATTTACAATCTGGGAGCAACGCTCTATCACCTTGTTACCGGCAAGAATCCATGTGAGCCTCCTTACGAGATAAAGCCTATCAGACAGTGGAATCCGATGCTCTCATCAGGATTTGAGAGAATTATACAGACGTGCTGTCAGCCGAGTCCTGAGGACAGATATCAGTCTTGTTCAGAACTGCTGTATGCGCTGGATCACTACAACGAGCTCGACGATGCATACAAGGCAAAGGCAAAGCATAAGATAGCAGCGTTCTCAGTGGTTGCGGGATTATCGATACTCTCAGCGTGTTGTGCTGTGATAGGCGGAGTAAAGAAAGGCCAGCTCAAGGATCTTGATTACAACAACAAGGTCAACGAGGCGAGGGATGCAGTCGACGAGGGCGATTACAACAAGGCATTTGAGTGCTATAAGGCGGCTGTCGACATAGACCCAACCGCATCGGATGCCTATATAGGCTATATGGAGACATATGCTTACTATTATACAGAGGACGATGGAAACACTTCGGCCAACACCGAGACGGCGGCAGAAAAGGGAATAAGACTTGCACTTAAGAACAAGGACGAGATAAAGGACGACGTAAAGTTCAAGATAGCCATGTTGTATTACGACGAGGTCAAGGACTACAGTGCGGCCAAGAAATATTTCAATATGGTTGATGAGAGCAAGGACTTCCCGGATCAGGCAAAGCAGGCAAAGTATTACGCTGCGATATGTGACAGCAAGATAAACAAGTCTGCAAGCTTTGATACGAACAAGGAAAATATATTTGCATTCGAGGATTACAACAGTGACAACATAGATGACACCAATCCTGACAAATACACCAATTACCTCAACATAGCTTACATATATCTTGGCGAGATATCCAATGATCCGGAGCTTGCGAACAGAATAGAGGTGCTGATGGATGAGGCGATGAAGAACCTGGACGACAACGCAGAGGTGCTGAACAGCCAGTTCCCGGCGGACAGAGGCGTAAAATACTACAATGGCCAGTATTCAGGAGTTATGTACTCAGTATATACAGAACTTGCCGAGAATGCGGATGATGCGGGCCAGCAGTTACATTATTACAACTCTGCGGCGAACAGTGCAGCGCTTTATCTGAACAGTCTGGATATAGAGGGCGAGAATGCGACAGAGACATCCAAGAAAGCATATTCAGAATACTCGGTGAACGAGGCTGAGACTTATATCAAGATGGCAGAGAACAGCGGCGATGACAGCTACTATGATGAGGCAGAGAGAATATATGGCAACGCTGAGACTACACTTGGAACCGATGACAACGCAGCGGTCGTGTACGTAAGCCATCTGAGTTATCTGGTCGATAGATATTCGAATAAATTTGGAAGCGATTCGGCAGCATGGAATGCCAGTGCCACAAGGGCTGTGAGGAAAGTGTACGAGAACGGTAACAAAGTTCCGGCACTTGCAAATGGTCTTAAGCAGGGATGGCAGTCGTTATCCAATGATCTGACAGTTAAGAGCATAGTAAATGGCAGTTCAAGGTCAACGAGCGAGTAAGGGAGGAGTGAAAGGTTATGGCAACAGTTTATAATGTAATGTTATATGGCGGCCTGGCACTTGCGATCGTATTCGCTATTGTGGCGGTGGTACTGTTCTTTGTGTTAAAGATACCGAAGGCGGTGGGAATTGCCACAGGCTCAACAGCCCGTAAGAAGATCGATGAGATCAAGGAGAAGGGCTATGAGAGTGTACAGGGAGGCGGTGCCTCCAAACAGGAGGCGATCAAGAACCATACATCCAGAATTTCGGTAAGGGATGTAAAGTCAACTGCAGCCGAAAAACATTCTGAGAAGGGAATGGCAAATTACGAGAAAGCGATAGCTGATCTCGGGAAAAAGAGACTGGAGGATGAAGGCGAGACTGCAACTGATATTCTCCGCGATGATGCCGAGGAGGCAACAGATATTCTGAGGGAAGACGAAGAGAATCTTGACATCAATGGCAGCAGCTTTGAGGAGGCGACAGACATCCTCAGAGAAGATGCGGATGAGGAAGCAACGGATGTACTCAGAAATGACGAGGCAGACGAGGAAGCAACGGACATACTCAGAAGCGATGACGCAGACGAGGAAGCAACGGATGTACTTAGAAGCGATGACGCAGATGATTCCACAGCCGTTCTTCAGGTAGGACGCGCAGAGAGCTCGGTAAGAATGATAAAGAATGTAATTATAGTACATTCCGATGAAGAGATATAGGAGGAGAGGGACATGAAAAAGGTTATGCAGAATAAATCACTTTTGCATCGACTGATCGCGCTTACGATGGCGGTAGTTATGACACTCACTCTTGTGGCGATCGATTCACATTTTCATTTGTTTGCGGAGGAGGAAGATATACAGACCATAGATGTAACGGCCATTGTAAAGGGCGATAAGGCGGATATGGTGTATGGCTTCAAGGATTTTGACAAGGCAATAAAGTTCAAGATCAAGTCCGACAAAGTTGACGGAATCGACAGCAGCAAGTTGGGAGTGGCTGTTTACAAAGGAGCTACAGCGGACGATAAGATCGCTACAGCCACAGATGCAGCAGGAAAGCTTGTCACATTTGATAATGTGTATGAGCTGAAGAATGACACAGCAGTACAGAAGATAGCTATTTACTATTATACAGGTACTGATGAGAGCGGCGATTTCGAGCTGCTTGGAACCATAAAGGTTGCCGTGGATAAGCAGGCACCTACAATATCGGTTGAGGCTGATGATAACTACAATCTTCACAACAAGGTGAGCGATGGCTATTATCTCCTGAACCTCACAAGCAGTGATGCCGACAGAACATTTGTGATAGACGCCAAGGATACCACAGATGCAGCAGAGGAAAATGCCACAGGAATAGACTATGTGGAGTATTCATCAGACAATGGAAAGACCTGGAGCAAGACTGAGAGCACATCCCAGTTTGTTGCACCTGATAAGAGTGGAACATACAAGTTCAGAGCGGTCGATGTTGCAGGAAACAAGTCAGAGGAGACCAGTGTTATCGTCAAGAAGCTCAACAGAGCTCCTGTCATAACAAGTGTTACCCCTGAGATCATACAGAAGAACGGAGTGGATTACAGATTCCCTCAGCTCAAGGTAGATGATGCTTATAAGTTCACTGTACAGGTGAATAAGGTTACAGCCGGCAGTGATAACACTGAGATAGATGACGTGAGCCTGTACTACAAGCTTACGGGTGCAGCTTCAGCAGTGGAGTGCACAGGCAAAAAGGCTGTGTCCGGCGGATATGAATATGAATTCGAGACAAGTGCACAGTGGTTCAAGAAGGACAATGCAGACAATGCAAAGAAGCTTGTCATTTACGCCAAGGAGAACGAGTTTGGCAATAACTCAGTCGGCGCAGATGAGGATGGCGACATTGTATTTGTAAAGGAAGGAAAGCCTGAACTCACAGTTACAGGCGGTTCCACAAGCTATGTGAAATCCACAAAGCTGACAGTGAAGGCAACTGGAGAGTATTCTTACATAGACACCGTGTCATACAGCGTGGATGGCAAGAAGGAAACGATCCTTGAAAAAGGAAACAAGTTCACATACAGCAGCGATGTCCGCGTGAGCGGTGGAGATGTCAAGGATTCAACAAAGTCAGACATATATCTGGCTGATGGAGAGCATACCATCACATTTGCGGCAAAGGACTTCGCCGGAATAGAGGGCAGGATAGAGACTGTAGTCAAGGTGGATAATACAACACCTGTTGTAAAGGTTACGGACAACGCCGGAACAGACAGGACAAACAATGATCAGCAGTACACGGTCACAGACGCAAAGGAAGCTGTTCTTAATATAAAGTACAGCGATGCCACATCAGGTGTTGCATCGGCGGTCGCTTCACTCAAGAAGGCAGATGCAAATGGATCATATATATCAGTCAAGAACTGGTATTCAACATCTACAGGTGACAATGGCCTGCAGAGCGGAAAAGAGATAAGCATAGATGGTTCAGGAAGTTATGTCCTGACAGTTGTGGTAACTGACGAGGCTGGAAATAAGACAGAGACGAACACATATGTGTATGTCAATGTGGATGGCCTTTCAGGAGAGAAGTTATCTGCGAACGGTACAGATGCTGACAACGGCGCTATATTCTGGAGAAATGATGATACTCTGACTGTAGAGGGTGCAGTATCAGGCTTCCAGCTTGCAGCAGATGACGCAAAGCTGGTGATCACCAGAACATCATTTGCAGGAAAGAAGGATAAGGCAGTTGAGGTAAAGGGTACAGTTGCCGCTGCATATGACAAGAATACGGTCAACATATCCTACGAGCTTCCAGATGAGGGTGTGTACGAGATCTCACTCATGGCGAGAATACACGATCCGAACAATGCTGACACGAAGTTCAAAGAAGTACAGAGCATAAAGGTTTACTATGATAAGACTGCACCGGCAAATGTGAAGCTGGAGTGTGCAAACCAGAAATACAAATCAGGATCGACATTCTATTACAGATCAAAGAGTGACGTGAAGATCAAGG
>OLPU01001461.1_pt1 | contig 17562 bp, 10 predicted proteins | sample 1673111 | NCBI WGS metagenome assembly OLPU01 (sample SAMEA3136755, study PRJEB25190) | human gut metagenome | reverse complement strand
GGCATCTGCCGCACCTCGCTCGCCGCATCGGCACTTAGAATTATGCGGTATTGCCCTAAAAATTCACCGAAAAATCGGCCCCATGACGAGCGCCTCATAAATGCAAACCGCCGCCCCGCTAATCATTCTAAAATGTCACAATGCTACAAACGATTACGGACGATAAATAACGGCGAACCAACCGTATCCTAACCCAACGGCACTCCTTTATTCCTGTCCCGGCTTCCTCTCCAACGCATCAAACTGCTTTACAATCTCCGGGTCTGCCAGCTTGATGACCCTGCCGGAAAGATAGTGCAGCGTGTTTTCCTCCGGAATATTGCCAAACGTCAGCCGCTGGGCACACAGTGCCTGCGTCTTAAACCCGGTTTTCTCGTTCATGTTGCGGTTGCCGTACTTGATGTCGCCCAGCACCGGGTGCCCCAGGTAAGCCAGGTGCGCACGGATCTGGTGCGTGCGGCCGGTAATCAGTCCAATGCGGCAGAGCGCAAACGGCCCAATGCAGCGGATCACCGTTACATCGGTGATGATTTTTTTGTACCCCTCGCTTTCATGGGCGTGAATGCGCACCTTGTTGCCTTTTTCGCTGTGCTGCAGCCAGGCAACATGCCGCCCGGCCGGCGGGGCACCGATGGTAATGGTCAGGTACTCTTTCTTCATCCAGTCGTTGCGGATGATCTCGTTCATATCCCGCAGGGCCGTGTATTTTTTCGCGGCAATCACAAGCCCCTCGGTGCCGCGGTCCAGCCGGTTGCAGATGGCGGGTGCAAAGCGGTTTTCAGCCTTGGGGTCATATTCGCCGCTGGCCTGCAGCTGGGCACAAAAGGCATCCACCAGGTTGGCATCGCCGGTGCGGTCGCTGTGGCACAGCAGGTGGGCGGGCTTGTACAGCACCGCAATGTTTTCGTCCTGATAGATCACCTTGACCGGCGGCTGGCGGCGCGGCGGCTTTTTGGCCGGGACCACTGGCTTTTCGGGGAAGAACTCATCGTTGATATACAGCTCGATCACATCACCGCTGCTCAGCCGGGTGTCCGCTTCACCGCGCTTGCCGTTCACCTTAATGCGCTTGTTGCGGAAACTTTTATACAGCAGGCTGCGCGGCATGTCCCTGGTCACGCTTTCCACAAAGCGGGAAAGCCGCACGCCGTTTTCGTTTTCGCCTGCGATAAACTTTTTCATGGGGGTCACATCCTCTTTGCAATCTTCAAACAATAGTATATAATAAGAACAGCCAAAGGTAAAGGATGTGCGCCCATGCCGGAAAAGAAAACAACCAATTCGATCCATGAAGAGCACCGTGCCCGCATGCAGGAGCGCGTTGCCCGCGATGGCTTAACCAGCCTTGCCGCGCATGAGGTGCTGGAATATCTTTTGTACTTTTCCATTCCGCGCCGGGATACCAACCCCTTGGCTCACCGCCTGATCCAGCATTTTGGCGGATTTTGCCAAGTGCTGGATGCCAGCGAGGAAGAATTGATGCAGGTGCAGGGCATTGGCCCCGCCAGCGCAAGACTGCTGCATTCCTTCCGGGATGTTGCCCGCTTTTACCAGATCCAAAAGCACAAGGAACACCCTGTTCAGCTGCGCAACGCTGAGATGTGCTGTGAGTATATCCGCCCGCTGTTCAACGACCCCAAGCGGGAAGAGTTTTATATGATCGCCATGAATGACGATTATGTCCCGCTCAAAGAAATTTACATTGCATCGGGCATTCCCAACCGCGTGCAGTTTGATACCCATAAGCTGTTGCGGGATGCCGTTGCCAGCCAGTGTACCTGTGTTGTGCTGGCGCATAACCATCCGTCCGGTTTGGCGGCGGCTTCCAATGCGGATCTGCTTGCCACGCAGGCCATTATTCTGGCATTGGGCCAGGTTGGCATTGATGTGCTGGATCATGTGATTTTGACGCCTACCAACTGGTTCAGCATGGCAGAGCATGGCCGTGTGCCGCAGTATAACCCCGGTACCGGCCAACTGCTGTTTGCCGCCCGTGCCACCTGGCCGATGGAACCGGAGAAGCCCAAATAAATCAAGCGCTGAATGCGCCTCAAGCACAAAGCAACCCGGCATGTCCCGCGGGCGCAAGGCAGCAGGGTTTGCCTTGAACCATACAAAGCAAATAAAAAATGCCGCCCCGTAAAAGGGGCGGCAAAGTTATGCCGTTTGTGCGGCGCTATGTTAAGTTTAAGCTGCCAGCTTATGCTTCCGGGATCAGCACGCCGTACCCGCCATCAGCGCGGCGGTAAACGACCTGGATCTTGTCGTTCTCGGTGCTGTGATACAGGAAGAAGCTGTGCCCCAGCAGGTCCATCTGCAAAATGGCTTCCTCAGTGCTGCAGGGCTTCAGGGCAAAGTGCTTTTCGCGCACAATATCCATGCTTTCTTCCGGCTCGGTAGCGGGTATTTCCGCTGCTGCGGCGGTCAGCTTGGTGCCAAGGCGCTTGCGGTACTTTACCACACGGCGGGTCAGCAGATCGACGGCGTCGGCCAGGGCATCTTCCATGCGCTCATCCGTTTTTTCAGCGCGCATGGCCAGATCCTTGCTGCGTAGCATGATCTCAACGGTCTGCCCGCTTTTTTCTACCGTGACGGTAACCTGTGCCTGTGCTTCGTCAGGGAAAAACTTGTCCAGCTTCGCAAGCCTCTTTTCCGCATTTTCGATAAAGCTCGGTTTGAGCGTAACGCGACGGCCGGTACATGTAACTTTCATAGGACAACCTCCCTTTGTTTTGGGTGCCCAGCACCCTTGCCAGAAAGCCCGCTGCCAACTTGGCTTCATTTTCGACAGCTGCTTCCTGTACCTCTATTATAGCAAATCTATACAAAAAGTCAAAATGTTTTTGCGGACAAATTAAAAATTTTGTAAAATGTTCACAACTTGCCGCACTCATCCAGAAAAGGACGAATTCATGGATAAATTTTCCGTTTTGCAGCAATACTTCGGCCACAACAGCTTCCGCCCCGGTCAGGAACAGGTGGTGGATGCCATCGTTTCCGGCCAGGATGTCCTTGGCGTTATGCCCACCGGCGCAGGCAAATCTGTTTGTTACCAGGTTCCGGCCATGCTGATGCCGGGGCTTACGCTGGTCATTTCACCGCTGATTTCCCTGATGCAGGACCAGGTTGCCGCCCTGGAAGAGGAGGGCGTGCATGCTGCCTGCCTGAACTCCGCCCTGCCGGAAGGGCTTTACAGCACCATTCTGCGTGCCGCGCTGGAGGGGGACTATAAAATTCTATACGTTGCCCCGGAACGCCTGCTGACGGACAGTTTCTTATACCTTGCCATGCACGCCCGCATCGCTTTTGTGGCTGTGGACGAAGCCCACTGCGTGTCCCAATGGGGTCAGGATTTCCGCCCCAGCTACCTGAAAATTGCCGAATTCATCTCCCGTCTGCCGTACCGCCCGGTCATTGGTGCGTTCACGGCAACGGCAACGGAACAAGTCAAGCAGGATATCATTGCCCTGCTGCAGCTCAACCAGCCTTTTACGCTGACCACCGGCTTTGATCGCCCCAACCTCTATTTTGGTGTGGCCCGCCCGCGGGATAAAGAACGTTATATTGAAGAATATATCCTCGACCACCGGGATCGCAGCGGCATTGTCTATTGCGCTACCCGCAAATCGGTAGAGTCCGTCTGTAAGGAGCTGCGATCTGTTGGCATTTCCGCCACCCGTTATCATGCGGGCCTTACCCCGGAGGAGCGCAGCAAAAATCAGGAAGATTTTGTCTATGACCGCAAGCGGGTCATGGTTGCAACAAACGCCTTCGGCATGGGCATAGATAAATCCAATGTCAGCTTTGTGCTGCATTATAATATGCCAAAAAATCTGGAAAACTACTATCAGGAAGCGGGCCGCGCCGGGCGCGATGGCGAGCGCGCCGAGTGCATCCTGCTGTTCTCCCTGGGGGATGTGCAGACGGCAAAGTATTTTATCCAGAACTCCCACGATAACGATGAGCTAACCCCTGAACAGGCCGAAGCCGCCGCCAGGCGGGACCGCGAGCGGCTGGACGTGATGGTGGGGTACTGCAAAACCACCCGCTGCCTGCGCAGCTATCTGCTGGATTATTTCGGCGAGCACCACACCGGCGGCTGCGGCAACTGTTCCAACTGCACCGGCGAGTTTGTGCAGACCGACATCACCACCGAAGCACAGAAGATCCTTTCCGGCGTGGCGCGCATCCAAAAGCGTTGGCCCGGCGGGCTGGGGGTTGTGGCGCTGGTGCAGATGCTGCGCGGCGCCAAGGATCAGAAAACCCTGGAGCGCGGGCTGGACCAGTTCCCGACCTATGGCATCATGCGGGATGTGCCGCCCCAGCGCATGCGCCTTTACCTGGATGCATTGCAGGAGCAGGGCTACCTGGCCGAAACCGGCGATGAGTTCCCGGTCATCACCCTGACAGCCAAGGCGCCGGCGGTGCTTTTCCACGGTGAGCAGGTTACCATGCAGGAGCGCGCCGCCACCGCGCAGGAAACCCAGGCCAAGCGCCGTGCTTCCCGCAAAAAGACGGCTGCCCGCACCGCACTTTCGAAAGCGGACGATTCGCTGCTGGCAAGCCTGAAAACCCTGCGCAGCGAACTGGCCCAGAAAAACCACGTTCCGGCATATATCGTGTTCAACAATGTCAGCCTGGACGAGATGGCCGAGCTTAAGCCGCGCACCATGGGGGATTTCCGCCGCATTTCCGGCGTCGGCGATGCAAAAGCTGCCAAATATGGTGAGGCATTCATTAAGCATATTGCCAAATGGGTGCGCGAACACTCGGAGGAAGAATAAGCCGAAATGCCGCTGCCGGATGCAGCCCCGGCAGCAGCGCATAAAAGGCATAAAAAGCCGCAAAATGCCTTTAGGCAATACCGCACAATTCCCGCCTGACGGCTTAAGCACCGCTCCGGCGGCTGCGGCACGGCAACTGCGTTGCCAAAATGCTCGATAATACACAAAGTATTATCTGCGCTTTTGGCTTAGCAGCTGCCGCACCTCGCTCGCCGTATCGGCACTTAGAATTATGCGGTATTGCCTTTACAATTAAAAAGATCTATACTATAATGAAACAACAGTAAGTTGTATAAGACGAACTTAAGTTGTAAATGAACGACCAACAGCAGGGGAGGTCCGCTATGCCGGAGCAACAGGAAAATCAAACCGAGGTGTTCCATCTCAAAGCACCGTTCAAACCGACTGGCGACCAGCCCCAGGCGATTGAAGCGCTGGTGCAGGGCCTGAAAGCAGGGAATAAAGGTCAAACTTTGCTGGGCGTTACCGGCTCCGGCAAAACCTTTACGATGGCCAATATCATTGCACAGTGCAACCGCCCCACACTGATTCTGGAACCAAACAAAACCCTGGCTAGTCAGATCTGCACCGAGATGCGCGGATTTTTCCCCGATGATGCGGTGGAATATTTTGTGAGCTATTACGACTATTACCAGCCGGAAGCCTACATCCCCTCCACCGATACCTATATTGAAAAAGACAGCGCCATCAATGATGAGATCGACCGCCTGCGCCATTCGGCCACGGCGGCACTGTCGGAGCGGCGCAATGTTATCATTGTGGCGTCGGTTTCCTGCATTTATTCCTTGGGCGACCCTATCGATTACCGCAGCATGGTCATCAGCCTGCGCCCCGGTATGCAGATGGAGCGGGACGAGCTCTGCCGCCGCCTGGTCAAGCTGCAATATGAACGCAACGATATGAACTTTATCCGCAATAAGTTCCGCGTTCACGGCGATATTGTGGATATCCACCTTGCTTATAATGATGAATACGCCATCCGCGTCGAATTCTTCGGCGATGAAATTGACCGCATTTCCGAGTTTGATCCCCTGACCGGCGAGCGCAAAAATATTGTGCGCCATGTGGCCATTTTCCCCGCCAGCCACTATATCGTCGGCCCTGAAAAAATGAAAGAAGGTCTCGCCAAGATCCAGACCGAGATGGAACAGCAGGTGCAGGCCTTTACTGCAGAGGGCAAACTGCTGGAAGCCCAGCGCATCCAGCAGCGCACCCAGTACGATATGGAGATGCTACAGGAAGTTGGCATGTGCAAGGGCATCGAGAACTACTCTGCCGTGCTGTCCGGCCGTGCCCCCGGCTCCACCCCCACCACACTGCTGGACTACTTCCCCAAAGATTTTATCCTGATGGTGGATGAAAGCCATGTGATGCTGCCGCAGGTCCGCGGCATGTTCGGCGGGGACTACAGCCGCAAAAAAACGCTGGTGGAATATGGCTTCCGCCTGCCCTCGGCGTTTGACAACCGCCCGCTGAAATTTGAGGAATTTGAATCCAAGGTCGGCCAGACGATCTTTGTCAGCGCTACCCCTGGCCCCTATGAACGGGAACATTCCAGCCGCGTGGCCGAGCAGGTCATCCGCCCCACCGGTTTGCTGGACCCCGTCATCATGGTGCGCCCAGTGGAAGGCCAGATCGAGAATCTGCTGGGCGAAATTTTGCAGCGCATCGACCGCGGCGAGCGTGCCCTAGTTACCACCCTGACTGTCAAAATGGCCGAGGACCTGACCGACTACCTGGAAGAACACGGCGTGCACACCAAGTATATGCACCACGAGGTGGATACCTTTGAGCGCATGGAGATCATCAAGGACCTGCGCACCGGTGCCATTGATGTGATTGTCGGCATCAACCTTCTGCGCGAGGGCCTGGATCTGCCGGAAGTTTCGCTGATCGCCATTCTGGATGCCGACAAAGAGGGCTTCCTGCGCAGCGAAACCAGCCTGATTCAGACCATTGGCCGCGCGGCCCGCAACGCAAACGGCGTGGTGCTGATGTACGCCGATGAAGTAACCCCCAGCATGGAGCGCGCCATCATGGAAACCGAGCGCCGCCGTGCTATCCAGGATGCCTACAACAAAGAACACGGCATTACACCAAAAACTATCGTGAAAGCCATCGGCGGCGGGCTGGAAATCAGCATGAGCGAAGAAAACAAAAAGATGCGCCAGCACCGTATGAGCCGCGCTGAACGCGAACAGACCATTACCCGCCTGACCCGCGAGATGAAAGAAGCCGCCCGCCTGCTGCAGTTTGAGCACGCCGCATTCCTGCGTGATGAGATTGAAAAGCTGCAGCGCGGGGAGGACCCTACCGCCGATACCAGCACCCGCCGCGCTGCTGAAAAACAGCGCAAAACGGGCAAGGGGAGAAGGAGCTATAAAAAGTGAGCAACATTCAAATTGATGCCAACAACCGCATTACGATCAAGGGCGCGCGGGAGCATAACCTGAAAAACGTCAACCTGGTTCTGCCGCGCAACAAGCTGATTGTTATGACGGGCCTTTCCGGCTCCGGCAAGTCCAGCCTGGCCTTTGATACCATCTTTGCGGACGGCCAGCGCCGCTATATGGAAAGCCTTTCCAGCTATGCCCGCATGTTCCTGGGCCAGATGGAAAAGCCCGATGTGGACGAAATCACCGGCCTTTCCCCGGCGGTTTCCATTGACCAGAAAACCACCAGCCACAACCCGCGTTCCACCGTGGGCACCGTGACGGAAATTTATGATTATCTCCGTTTGATGTATGCCCGCATCGGCGTTCCGCACTGCCCGGTCTGCGGACGCGTCATCAGCCAGCAAACGGTGGACGAGATGGTAGACGAGGTGCTTAAACTGCCGGAACGCACCCGCTTCCAGGTGCTGGCCCCTGTTGTGCGGGGCCGCAAAGGCACCCAGGCCAAGGAGCTGGACGCTGCCCGCCGCGGCGGTTACGCCCGCGTGCGCATTGACGGCAACATGTATGATCTGGACGAAGAGATCAAGCTGGAAAAGAATATCAAGCATACCGTTGAAATCGTCGTGGACCGCCTGTCCATCAATGATACGGTGCGCGGCCGCCTGGCCGATTCTATTGAGACTGCCGTTGCCCTGACCGGCGGTCTTGTCATCATTGATGTTATCGGCGGCGAACCGATGGAGTTCAGCCAGAACTATGCCTGCCCGGAGCACGGTGTTTCCATTGACGAACTTTCCCCCCGCATGTTCAGCTTTAACAATCCCTTTGGCGCCTGTGAAACCTGCACCGGCCTGGGCACCTTTATGAAGGTGGACCCGGCCCGCGTGATTCCGGATCCGCACAAGTCCATCCGCGAAAGTGCCATCAAGGCCAGCGGCTGGTATTATGCGGAGGGCTCCATCTCTGAAATGTATTACAAAGCGCTGGGCAAGCGCTATGGCTTTACGCTGGATACCCCCATCAAGGAGATGAGCAAAGAAGCCGTGCACGCCATCCTGTATGGCACCGGAACTGAAAAAATCGAGATGCAGCGCGAGAATATGTTTGGCTCCGGCACCTATATGAACACGTTTGAGGGCATTATCCCCAACTTGGAGCGCCGCTTCCGTGAAACAGGCAGCGAGTGGGTCAAGGAGGAAATCGCCCTTGTCATGTCCAGTGAGGAGTGCCCCACCTGCCACGGCCAACGCCTGAAGCCCACCAGCCTCGCCGTCACGGTGGGCGGCATCAACATTGCCCAGTTCTGCGATATGAGCGTGAACGAGGAGCTGGAATTTATTCAGACGGCAAAAGTGTCCGAGCGGGATGAAGTCATCGCTGCTTCCATCTTCAAAGAGGTCAAAGAGCGTCTGGGCTTTTTGAAGAGCGTGGGTCTGGGGTACTTGACCCTGTCTCGCGGCGCATCGTCCCTTTCCGGCGGCGAAAGCCAGCGCATCCGCCTGGCGACCCAGATCGGCAGCGCACTGACCGGCGTGCTGTATGTGCTGGATGAACCCAGCATCGGCCTGCACCAGCGCGATAACGATAAGCTGATTGCCACCATGAAGCGCCTGCGCGATCTGGGCAACACCCTGATTGTAGTAGAGCACGACGAGGACACCATGCGCCAGGCGGACTATATTGTGGATGTCGGCCCCGGTGCCGGTGTGCATGGCGGCGAGATCGTGGCCGCCGGCAGTGTGGAGGACATCTGCAATGCCCCGCGCAGTGTGACCGGCGAGTACCTTTCCGGCCGCAAATTTGTGGAAGTTCCCACCGCCCACCGCTCCGGTAACGGTAAAATGCTCACGGTGGTCAAAGCGCGGGAAAACAACCTGCAAAACATTACCGTGGATTTTCCCCTTGGCAAAATGATCTGCGTGACCGGTGTTTCCGGTTCCGGCAAGTCCACGCTGGTCAATGAAATTTTGTATAAGTCGCTGGCCGCAGCGCTCAACGGCGCCCGCAGCCGCCCCGGCCAGTGTGACGAAGTTCAGGGGATGGAATGGATCGATAAGGTCATCGGCATTGACCAGTCGCCCATTGGCCGCACCCCGCGCTCCAACCCGGCCACCTACACCGGTGTGTTCGGCGATATCCGCACCCTCTTCTCCAACACCCAGGATGCCAAACAGCGCGGTTACGGCCCCGGCCGGTTCAGCTTCAACGTCAAGGGCGGCCGCTGCGAAGCCTGCGAGGGCGGCGGCATTGTGCAGATCGAAATGCACTTTCTGCCGGATATTTACGTCCCCTGCGATGTCTGCAAGGGCAAGCGCTATAACCGCGAAACGCTGGAAGTAAAATATAAAGACAAAAACATCTCCGATGTGCTGGATATGACGGTGGAGGAAGCCTGCAATTTCTTTGCCAACCAGCCCAAAATTGCGCGCAAACTGCAAACCCTGCAGGAAGTCGGCCTTGGCTATGTGCAGCTGGGCCAGTCGGCCACCACACTTTCCGGCGGCGAAGCCCAGCGTGTCAAGCTGGCCAACGAGCTTGCCCGCCGCGATACCGGCAAAACCGTCTATATTCTGGACGAGCCTACCACCGGCCTGCACATTGCTGATGTGCACCGCCTGGTCAAGGTGCTGGATAAGCTGGCCGATGCGGGCAACACCGTGATCGTGATCGAGCATAACCTGGATGTGATCAAGCGTGCCGACTATATCATCGACCTGGGGCCGGAGGGCGGCAGCGGCGGCGGTACCATTGTGGCAACCGGTACGCCGGAACAGGTGGCCCAGAACCCGAACTCCTTCACCGGCCAGTACCTGAAACCCGTGCTGGAGCGCGCCTGGAAACTGCAGGGCACAGCTCCGGCCCCCGTGCCGGAAGAGCCGGGACGCCCGGCGCCCGCAGAGGAAAAAGCCTCCGCCCAGCCGCTGCGCAAACGCAAAAAAGCAGACAAAAAATAACCACAACAGGGAACTTTGTGCAGCAAAAGCGCAAAATTGGATTTGACAATTCCTGTCAACCTGTGGTTTAATTATCTTTACGCGCCTGAAAAAGCAAAATTCTGCGCGCACAGGGGTACGCAGCAGCGTGATTCCCTGCATCCAAAACGGGAGGGAACTGCCGAATGGCAAAAAAGAAGGAAGAATACGGCAACGAAAGCATCAAGAGCTTAAAAGGTGCAGACCGTGTGCGCAAGCGCCCGGCCGTTATCTTTGGCTCTGACGGTGTGGAAGGCTGTGCCCATTCCATTTTTGAGATCGTATCCAACTCCATCGACGAAGCGCGTGACGGCCACGGCAACAAAATCAACGTTACCCTTTACCCGGATCACTCTGTGGAAGTAGAGGACTTTGGCCGCGGTATCCCCGTCGATTACAATAAAGCTGAAGAACGCTGGAACTGGGATCTTGTGTTCTGCGAACTGTATGCGGGAGGCAAATATGGCGAGGGTAGCGGCAACTATGACTTCTCCCTTGGCCTGAACGGCCTTGGCCTTTGCGCCACCCAGTATTCCAGCGAATGGATGACTGCGGATATTTACCGCGATGGCATGCACTATCACCTGGATTTCAAAAAAGGTGAGAATGTCGGCGGGCTGAAAAAAGAGCCGTTCACCGGCCGCCGCACCGGCTCCGTCATCCGCTGGAAACCGGACACCGATGTGTTTACCGACATCAATGTTCCGGCGGATACCTTCAAGGATATGCTGCGCCGCCAGGCCGTTGTCAATGACGGTGTGACTCTCGTGTTCAACGACCGCACGGGCGAACGTGCCGAAAAAATCGAATATTTCTATGAGCATGGCATTCAGGACTATGCCAATGAGATCGCCGGTGAGGGAACCCTGACCCCGGTGCATTTCTGCTCCGGTTCCGCAATCGGCCGCGACCGTGATGATCAGCCGGAATATCAGGTCAAAATGAACGTGGCGTTCTGCTTTTCCAACGCGGTGCAAACGCTGGAATACTATCACAACTCTTCGTGGCTGGAGCACGGCGGCAGCCCGGACCGCGCTGTCCGCCTGGCCTTTGTCAACCAGATCAACAACTGGCTGAAAAATAAGGGTCTGTACAAGAAAAACGAAAGCTCCATCACCTTCAACGATGTGCAGGACTGCCTGATTCTGGTTTCCTCCAGCTTCTCCACCCGCACCAGCTACGAGAACCAGACCAAAAAGGCCATCACCAACAAGTTTGTGGCCCAGGCCATGACGGAGTTCCTCAAGCACCAGCTGGAAGTCTACTTTGTGGAGCACCCGGACGAAGCCGAAAAAGCCTGCAAGCAGGTGCTAATCAATAAACAAAGCCGCGAGCACGCCGAAAAAGCGCGTGTGTCCATCAAAAAAACAATGACCCAGCAGATGGACCTGGCTAACCGCGTGCAGAAATTTGTGGACTGCCGCACCAAGGATGCCACCCGCCGCGAACTGTACATCGTGGAGGGCGATTCCGCTATGGGTGCGGTCAAACAGAGCCGCGATTCGGAGTTCCAGGCTATCATGCCCATTCGCGGCAAGATCCTGAACTGCCTGAAGGCCGATTACGCCCGCATTTTCAAGTCTGACATTATCACAGACTTGATCCGCGTGATGGGCTGCGGCGTGGAGCTGGGCGGCAGCCACAATAAGGACCTGGCTACCTTTAATCTGGACAACCTGCGCTTTAACAAGATCGTCATCTGTACCGATGCTGATGTGGACGGTTATCAGATCCGCACCTTGGTGCTGACGATGCTCTACCGCCTGACCCCCACCCTCATCAATCAGGGGTATGTGTATATCGCGGAATCCCCGCTGTATGAGATCAACACCAAAAATAAGACCTACTTTGCCTATACCGAGCCGGAAAAGGCCGATATCATGAAGCGGATCGACGGCCAGAAGTTTACGATCCAGCGATCCAAAGGTCTGGGCGAAAACGACCCCGAAATGATGTGGCTGACCACCATGAGCCCCGAAAGCCGCCGCTTAATTAAAGTTCTGCCCACCGATGTTCAGCGCACGGCGGAGGTGTTTGATCTGCTCCTGGGCGATAATCTGCAGGGCCGTAAGGAGCACATTGCGGAGCACGGCGCTGAATATCTGGACGATCTAGATGTATCTTAATCAGGGGAGGAGAGAGCAAAATGGCAAAAAGAGCAACCAAAAAGAAAGCCGCCCCTGCCCGCCCGCAGCTGGGCGATAACGTCGAGATCCTCTCTGCCGGTGAGGTCATCGAAAGCCCCATTACCGATACGCTGGAAACAAACTACATGCCTTACGCCATGAGCGTTATTGTTTCCCGCGCGCTGCCGGAAATTGACGGCTTCAAGCCCGCCCACCGCAAACTGCTGTATACCATGTACGGCATGGGCCTGCTGAAAGGCGCCCGCACCAAAAGCGCCAACATCGTGGGCAGCACCATGCACCTGAACCCCCACGGCGATGCCGCCATTTACGACACCATGGTGCGTATGGGCCGTTCCAACGAAAGCCTGCTGGTGCCCTTTGTGGACTCCAAGGGTAACTTTGGCAAGGCGTACAGCCGCGATATGGCTTACGCCGCCGCTCGTTACACCGAGGCAAAGCTGGAACCCGTGTGTGAAGAGCTGTTCCGCGATATCGACAAGGATACTGTGGATTTTGTGCCCAACTATGACGGCACCACCACCGAACCGACGATGCTGCCGGTCACCTTCCCGACCATTCTGGCCAACAACACACTGGGCATTGCGGTCGGTATGGCGTCCAACATCTGTTCCTTCAACCTGGTGGAGCTCTGCAATGCAACCATCGCCCTGATGAAAGACGACCAGGCGGACCTGGCCCAGCTGATGCCCGCGCCGGATTTCGTCGGCGGCGGTTCCATCCTGTATGATGCCGCCGAGATGCAGAATGTGCTGGAAAAAGGCCGCGGCAGCATCCGCGTGCGCGCCCAGTGGGCTTACGATAAAGAGAACAACTGCATTGACATCACCCGCATTCCGCCGACCACAACGGTGGAAGCCATCATGGATAAGATCACCGAGCTGGTCAAACTGGGCAAGATCCGTGAGATCAGCGATATGCGTGATGAAACCGACCTGAACGGCTTGAAGCTGACCATCGACCTCAAGCGCGGCCAGGACCCGGACAAGCTGATGGCGCGTCTGTTCAAGGCAACCCCGCTGGAGGACAGTTTTGCCTGCAACTTCAATGTGCTGATCGGCGGCCAGCCCCGCGTGTTGGGCGTGCGCCAGATTTTGTTGGAGTGGATCGCGTTCCGCTCCGAATGCGTGCGCCGCCGCACCTACTATGATCTGCAGGGCAAGCAAAAGCGTTTGCACCTGCTGCGCGGCCTGGAAGCTATCCTGCTGGATATTGATAAGGCAATTGAAATTGTGCGCAACACTGCGGAAGAATCCGAGGTTGTGCCCAACTTGATGATCGGTTTTGGCATTGACGAAGTGCAGGCTGAGTATGTGGCGGAAATCAAGCTGCGCCACCTCAACCGTGAGTATATCCTCAAACGCACCGAGGAAATTGAGGAACTGGAAAAGGCGATCGCAGACTTGGAAGATGTTCTCAAACGCCCCGCCCGCATCCGCAAGATCATTATGACCGAGCTGGGCGATGTTGCCAAAAAGTATGGCAGCCCCCGCAAAACGGAAATTCTGTACGACCTGCCGGACGATTCTGCTGCTGATGAGCAGAACGAGATCCCGGATTACCCGGTCACGGTGTTCTTTACGCGGGAAGGCTACTTCAAAAAAATTACCCCGCAGAGCCTGCGCATGTCTGGCGAGCAGAAGCTGAAAGACGGCGACGAGGTGGTTTATACCAAAGAGACCACCAACAGCGCCGAGCTGCTCTTCTTTACCAACCATGCCCAGGTGTACAAATCCCGCGCATCGGAATTTGCCGATACCAAGGCCAGCGTGCTGGGTGATTATGTCGCTTCCAAGCTGGAAATGGAAGAGGGCGAAGTGCCGCTGTTCATGACGGTCACAGTCGATTACCGTGGTTACATGCTGTTCTTCTACCAGAACGGCAAGTGTGCAAAGATCCCGCTGGCCAGCTATATGACCAAGCAGAACCGCCGCAAGCTGCTGAAAGCCTATAGCGATAAGGAAGAACTTGCCGCAATGCTGCACATTGAGGAAGAAACCGAGCTGGCCGTCTTCACCAGCGGCGGCACCGGTGGCCCACGCTTGATCCTGGTCGGCAGTGCGCTGATTCCCGAAAAGGCTACCCGCGATACCGCCGGTATCAACATGGTAACGCTGAAAAAGAACGCCCGAATCGCCAAAGTGCGCCTGGCGGCGGGGCTGGAACTGAAAGACCCGCACCGCTACCGCGTGCGCACTCTGCCCGCAGCCGGCGCGCTGCTCCGCCAGGAGGACACGACCGAGCAGATGAGTCTGTAAGGAGCAAAAAAAGCAATGCAATCTTTTTCTGCACAAGGCAGGGTAAAGTTCTTGCATTTTGCTTTTTGGTATGTTATATTATAACCTGTATGAGAGTTAGGGCAGGCCGAAACATCCGTTTTGGCTGTGGCCTGAAAAGGAGTTGCTGTTAATCCATGACCGCTTATGAAATCGCGTTCGGCGTTGTGCTGATCATTGTTTCGGTTCTGATCGTTGTGTTCACTTTGTCCCAGACCCAGAAAGGGCAGGGCCTGTCTGCTGCCATTATGGGTGATAGCAGCTTTATGGCTGCCGGCCGCGAGCGTGGCCTGGATGCCAAGCTGGCCAAAGTGACCAAAATCTGCGGCGCTGTTTTCTTTGTAGCTACGCTGCTGGTTGGTGTGCTGAGTGCCCGCTTGTAATTGAATGAAAGGAGAACGGTCTGGCCAATTTTGTTGGCGTTCCGCTTTCCCTTATTCAGGAACCGTCAACGACCCGCCCAATACCGCGGGTCGTTTTTTATGGGAAAAATAAAAAGGTCACAATGGTGCAGGTGCTGCCGCGAAACCAAAGGCCACGCCTGCTATGGAAGGACCCTGCCGGGTGGCAGGGTGACGTAAACGAGGAGTAAAAACAAAGGCATGGGCCGCTGCCTGTGCCCAACCCAAAGGAGAAGACATGACACCATTACAGAAAAATATTCTTGCGGCGTGCAAGCGCCGCCCCCAGACCCTGCGTGAACTGCAGAATGCTTTGCAGGTGGATAATTCCCGCCTGCGCAACACCGTAACCGGCATGGTAGCTACCGGTATGCTGTCCGCCCGCAACGGTACCTATGTTCCGGGCTTTGCCGTGATGGAAAATACCGATGCCCCCGCTGGCATTCCCTGCACACTGGTCAAGCTGGCGGCCCGCTTCGGCTTTGCGTCCCGCGATGACGGCACCGGCGATATCTTTATTCCCGGCCGCGCCCTGCATGGTGCTATGCCGCAGGATAAAATCATCATCAAACTGTTCGACCACCCCCGTGTGGAGGGCAGCGCCGAGGGTGAAGTGGTGGAGGTGACCACCCCACACAACACCTTTGCCGGTACCATTGTGCTGACTGAGGACGGCCGCCTTGCCGTGGAGCCGGACGGCTGCCGTGATGTGCGCATTGTGCTGGATAAAAAAGGCGTCAACGGCGCACAGTTGGGGGATAAGGTCGGTGCTATCCTGACCAACCGCGGCCAGCGCCATATGGACCACCGCTGCGCTGTTGCCGAGCGCTTCGGCACTTCCGACCGCGCAGCAGAGTGCGCCAAGGCTGTGCTGTATGGCCGTGATGTCCGCCAGGAATTCCCGGAGGAGGTATTGGCCGAAGCTCACGCATATGATAACGCTCTCATTGACCCCGCCGAAGCTGCCCACCGCGCCGACCTGCGCGGTCTGCCGATCTTTACCATCGACTCTGCCGAGACCAAGGATATCGACGACGCCATCAGCCTGATGAAGACCCAGAACGGCGGCTATGAGCTGGGCGTTCATATTGCGGATGTCAGCCACTATGTCCGCCCGGACACCGCGCTGGATAAGGAAGCTTATGAGCGCGCAACTTCCATCTATTACGCGGATAAAGTCATCCCCATGCTGCCCACCCAGCTTTCCAACGGCATCTGCAGCCTCAATGAAGGGGAGGAGCGCCTGGCGTTCTCCTGCCTGATGCAGCTGGATGAAAGCGGCAATATCCATAGCTATCAGTTCGTCAAGAGCGTCATCCGCAGCCGTGTCAAGGGCGTTTATAAAGAAATTAACGCTCTGTTGGACGGCTCCAATGACCCGGCTCTGGTGACGAAATATAAAGACGTTATGGCTCAGCTGCCCGCGATGACCGAGCTGTACGAAAAGCGCCTGGCTCTGCGCAAAGCACGCGGCGCGATGGACATCGAATCCGACGAAGCCAAGTTGGTCATGGACGAGGAAGGCCGCTGCGTGGATATCGTCAAGCGCACCCGCGGTGTGTCGGAGTGCATGATCGAAGAGTTCATGCTGCTGGCCAACCAGTGCGCTGCCAATGCGGGCCGCACCCATCATGTGCCGTTTGTGTACCGTATCCATGAAGCCCCCGATGCCGAGCGTATGGAAAAGCTGAGCAACACCCTGAAAGCCTGCGGCCTGAACGTCCACTTTGCCGGGGAAGTGCCCACCCAGCTGGAGCTTTCTGCCATTCTGGACGAAACCCGCGGCCAGCCCATCCAGATCCCGGTCCACACCGGTATCCTGCGCAGCATGCAGAAAGCTCGCTACTCTCCGGAGCCGAAAGGCCATTACGGCCTGGTGCTGGCAGACTATGCCCACTTTACCAGCCCCATTCGCCGTTACCCGGACCTTGCCATCCATCGCATCCTGACGGATATGCTGGTGGGCAAGCCGGAGCAGGAGCTCATCAAGGATTATACCGGTTTTGCCACCCACGCCAGCGAGCAGTCCAGCCGCCAGGAAGTTTCCGCCGTGCGCATTGAGCGCGATGTGGAGGACCTGTACAAGGCCGAGTATATGCACAACCACCTGGGCGAAGTCTACACCGGCACCGTGGCAGGTGTAACACCGCGCGGCATTTTTGTGGCGCTGGAAAACACCGTAGAGGGCTTTGTGCCTGCCGCACAGCTCTGCAAGGGCGAAGCCACTGTGGTGGAGGGCGTCAGCATTCTGGACCCGCTGACCGGAAAACGCTGGATGCTGGGCGACCCCGTCAAAGTGCAGGTGGCCGGTGCCAACGTTGCCCTTGGCCGCATTGATTTTGACTATATGCCGCTGTAATCATAGTTTTTTATAAAAAGAGCAAACCAATAAAAGCAAAGCTGCCGTCCCGTACTGATATGTACCCGGTTTTCTGGACACGGGTAAAAATCGAATAATTAAGAATCCATCATGGATGCTTCTCTGAATGTGGAGGGAGGCATCCATTTTGTTTTAGGGCAATACCGCATAATTCTAAGTGCCGATACGGCGAGCGAGGTGCGGCA
>OLPU01001453.1_pt1 | contig 17651 bp, 15 predicted proteins | sample 1673111 | NCBI WGS metagenome assembly OLPU01 (sample SAMEA3136755, study PRJEB25190) | human gut metagenome | reverse complement strand
TTTTCAAGTCTTTCCGGTATTGTAGACATTTTAAAAAACCTCCTTTAATTTTTCCATTCTCTGACCATTATAACCCGTAAACTTTTGAAAAGCAACCTAAGAAAAGGAGTCGGATTCGGCAAGAACATCATTTTCATTCAGATCCTGTGCACTGCCTGTAAGTCCGGTCACAAGTACCGCTACACATCCGATTATCTTCACCTTTTTTGACATCTTCCATCACCTTTCGCAAATTTTCACAAATGGTAGTCTACCCGGAAAATTTGTTCTGTCTATGGGAAAAATGTGATTTTTCTGTGACATCAGGACTGATGCATTGCTGCATGCTCCTTTTCCAGTTCTTTAAAAAGTTCCGGCACAGTCCACTGACTGTTTGTGTCTGTCAGAACCGCTTTATAATCAATACGTTTCATACCCTTCTTTCGCATCATAAATAAAATCTGATCCAGATGGCTGCCTGTCACTCCGGCAAATACCATCATCTCATCTGCCAGCTCTTCACCCTCATAAATCCTGTCTGTCTCTGACGCTTCTTTCATTCCGGCAAGTACACCAACCGTCTGAAAATACTCTTCTTTTTTTATCAGCCGCACCCGAATCCTGAGTGACATACAGATCATCTGCAGCTCCTGCGCACGCTTCTTATCTTTTATATTAAATAATAATACTGTTTCTCTCATAAATTTCCTCGACTACTCCGCTTTTCTCAAACGGTTCTTTTTATGTTTATTCCACTCTCCGATTACCTCACTGACAGTTGATACCGTAACAAACGCACTCTGGTCTGTCTCATGGATAAATGCAAGAAGCTTTGCATATTCACTCTTTTCCAGAATTGTAACCACTTCTGTCTGTTCCTGATTGCCCAGTCCTCCGACTGCCGGATAAAGAGTCGCCCCTCTGTGCAGCTCATGTACAACAAACTGCTGGATCTCCGGATATTTCTTTGACAGGATACACACCCTCTTACGGATACTGAAACCATCGATAAAATTATCCAGAACAATCCCATAAAGATAAGTTCCCAGAAGGCTCACTACCAGTGTCTTTCTGTCGTAGACAAGGATAGACGTCGCAGCGGTCACAAATCCTGCGATCGTAAGACTCTTTCCAATTTCAAAATGCAAATATTTATTTAAAACTTTTGCAACAACATCAAGCCCACCAGAAGATGCATTGACATTAAACAAAATCGCCTGTCCGATGCTGATCACCAGAATATGGCACAGCATATTGATAAACATATCATCCGTGAGCGGCGGAACATCTGGTGTCACTGTTTCAAAAATACGCAGATAAACCGGGAGCATTAAAGATGTAATGACCGTCTTACCTCCGAATTCTTTTCCGACAAACACAATTCCTATGATCAGAAGTGCTACATTTAGAATCATCGTCATCGTCGAAACCTTCAGCGGAATAAAATTTGCCAGAACCATGACAAGTCCCGAAATACTTCCCACAACAAAGGAATTCGGCATCATCAGATAATACACTGATGCCGATACAATAAACATTCCTACCGTGATCGTTGCATACTCTTTCAATATGTTTTTTGCTTTGTTCTTCTCTTTCAATTTTCTTTCCTCTCTTTCATACCGGTGCCTCTTATTTCCCCAAATATGCGGCACACTATATTTTCCAACATAGCATGTTCATCATAACATACTTCTCATCAAACTTCTACGCTATGTTTCTCATTAAAAACATGAAATCTTCTTTCCATTTATAGTAGTTTCAATTATAATAAAGGAAGAGTGAATTTTTTAACAATTTAGAGAAGAGAGGGTTTATTATGAATGCTGATGGAAACGTAATCAAAATCAAACATGACGTACTGTTCGAAGTAGCAAAGCTTGCTTTTGCAGGTGAACTTGAAGAACAGCGTGATCACCTCCCGCTGAAGCTTATTCCGGGACCGACCCCGCAGTTCCGCTGCTGTATCTACAAAGAGCGTGAGATCATCCGCCAGAGAATCCGCCTCGCAGAAGGCAAAGCTCCGGGACCGGAAGATGATGGCAATATCATCCAGGTTATTTCTTCTGCCTGCGAAGACTGTCCGATCTCCAGCTACACAGTAACAGAGAACTGTCAGAACTGTCTTGGAAAGGCATGTATCAATGCCTGTAAGTTTGGGGCAATTGAACCGGGACATTACCGTTCCCACATTGACGCATCCAAATGTAAAGAATGTGGTCAGTGCGCCAAAGCCTGTCCGTACAATGCCATTGCACATTTAAAACGTCCGTGTAAATTCAGTTGTCCGGTCGATGCGATCACCTACGACGAGCATGGCATTTCCATAATCGACAAAAACAAATGTATCCGCTGCGGTAAATGTATCCACAGCTGTCCATTCGGTGCAATTGCTTCCAAAACATTTATTGTTCCGGTAATCAATGCTTTAAGAGAAGGCAAACACATCTACGCAATGGCTGCTCCTGCCACAGAAGGTCAGTTTGGTGCTGACATTACCATGGAAAGCTGGCGCAAAGCAATGAAAGAGCTCGGATTCGTAGATTTCTACGATGTAGGACTCGGTGGAGATATGACTGCTGCTTACGAAGCTGAAGAATGGGCTGAAGCTTACAAAGAAGGACAGAAAAAAGTAACCTCCTGCTGCCCTGCATTTGTAAATATGGTTCGCCTGCATTACCCACAGCTTGCTGACAATATTTCAACAACTGTTTCTCCGATGTGTGCAATTTCCCGTATGATCAAATCACAGGATCCGGAAGCGATCACTGTATTTATCGGACCTTGCCTTGCTAAGAAATCCGAAGTTGTCGATCAGCAGATCGAAGGAAATGCAGATTATGTTCTTACATACAGCGAGATCCGTGCGATCATGAAAGCAAAAGACGTTGAACTCGAGGCCTGTCCGAACGACAACCAGACCGCTTCTACCTTCGGAAAACGCTTTGCAAATTCCGGCGGTGTAACAGCAGCCGTTCTGGAAAGTCTGAAAGAATCTGACAACTGCATCGATGCGAAAGTCTGTCGTGCAAATGGTTCTCAGGAATGTAAGAAAGCCCTCCTTCTCATGAAGGTTGGACGTCTTCCGGAAGACTTCATCGAAGGTATGGCATGTGACGGCGGATGTGTCGGCGGTCCAAGTTCATTCAATGACCAGATGGCTTCCAAGAAGAACCGTGATGCCTTGATCTCTCAGGCTGACGATCGTGGAATTCTTGATAATCTGAAGAATTACGATATGGATAAGTTCTCTATGCATAGAGACTAAAATTATAAGGGCGTGTGAAAAATGAGAAATCATTTTTCATACGCCCTTTTTAACAAAAATTCTTATTCAAATGCATCAAAAATCGTGCAGGCATCTTCAAATGATGAATAACCAGAAAGATTGATTGTTCAAACATACTCATCTTTTATAAAATAAATAATCGCTTTCGGTGTTCCATCAGAACCGTCCATATTAGATTCGTTATCTTTTACATAAGTAAGGCATTCTACTGATTCTCCACCTATCTCAATACTGCTCTGCGTTGCTTCCGAATGAGACAGATAATTGATTTCATTCTGAATCCGCTCCTTTTCTTCTTCGACCAGCTCTTCTAATGATTTCCCATCTGTTTTTCTTACATGTACCCAAATTTCCACTGTCTGATCCCCTGCTGTGACTGCCATAGGTGTCTGGTACACGCATGCTCTTCCATTTGAATCAAGATAACCGGAGAGTGCATTTTCAACCGTTTCATAGTTTTCCGTATCAATCTCATCCAGATTTGCATTCAGATCATTTCCCACAACTGTATACGGAGCAACAATGTCCTGACTTGTTGTAAATGAATCATCCGCTGATACTTCAGATACTTCAAACTTAAAGCCAAAATAGGAATTATAATATCCGCCATCTGCAATATAGCCGACCGGCAGATCGTTCGCCTTGCCATCCTGAGAATCCTCGTCCTTCTTACTTTCTGAATCGTCTTTTGACTCTGTAGTCTCTGTCGATGCTTTTTTTGATAAATCCTCCTTTGAAGATGAGGACGCCGAATCGAATGAGCATGCCATTAAAGATGTGGCAACTGTCAGTGCCAGAACGATTCCGACAAATTTCTTTTTCATAACTTTTCCTCCTGAAGTTGATTGGAATTGCAAAGCAGCCTGTCCTGCAGCATCATCTTTTCCATCCGCTCCAGATTCTTATCCGAATGCTCAATCTCCCGCGAATACCGGTACACCAGCTCTACGATCTCTTCTGGTGTAAGCTCTCCTTCATTTTTTATCCACCGTGCTTTCCACAGCTCATAAATATGGAAAGTACTTATTACTGCCATCTGCACCTTCGCATAAATCCTTCCATCATAAACTGCGCCACAGAAATAAGTGAAAATGAAATACACCAGCAGCTGCTCTGCCTGGATCTGGATATTGCTCTCTTCCTTCGCCCACCGCTTAAAGTCAGACGAGATTCCTTTATACGCATCTGCTCCATGTGAATACAGAAGTTCTTCGCTCTCCATCAGAAGCATATCCCAGTCCTCACGTAGAAGTTCCAATTCATAAAGTTCCCGGAACATCTTATGCGCCATCTCCCATTTTTCCTGCACAGACGGCTTTTCTTCTTTCCAAAGTTTCCGTACAAACTTTCTGGCACTCTTTGTCTGATAACGTTCAATGACTTCCTCGCAGGAAAATAACTGTTCCCGGTTAAATCTGCCCTGCAGATCATGCGCCATTCCAAGAATCAGTCCCACTCTTATTTTTAATGAATGCTCCCGGTCCTGCAGAATTCCAAGCATTGCATCTCTCGCATCTACAAGCATAGAATACAGAAACGGATCAAATTCCTCGTATTCCTCTTCTCCTTCTTTTTCATAAGTAAGAAAACGGACCGGCTCTTTCTTCTCCATCAAAATCCTTGCCACCTCCGGACAGGATACCGACAGGGTAATCTCCCGTACATCCTCAAACTCCTCGACATGTCTCGGATACAGACGGCAGGTTTTACACAGACTTTTCTCTCCGAGATTCACATACATCTCACACAGATTACAGTCATTTAAAAATGCACATCGCTTTTCTTTATCCTGCCTGAAAATGCCACGGATCCAGTCCACGGATTTCAACATCGTAAACCAGAATTTTCCTTTCACATGCTTATACTTATTCAGTGATTTTTTGTCAATTACAATCTTCCACCCTGCACAACAGGTATCTTCACATTTGTCTGCGATGCAGGTGAACTCTTTATAATAATCCGGAATTGTATATTGCATTTATTTTTCTACCCCAACCTTCTTACAGATATCCGCCAGACAGCATCTGTCACAGTGCGGCTTCGTCCTTGCCGTACAAACTTCTCTTCCGTGGTACACCAGTCTGTGACAGAAATCGCTTCCTTCCTCTGGCGGAACCAGCTTCCAGAGTTCCATCTCTACTTTCTTTGGATCCTTAATCCCGTCTACCAGTCCAATACGGTTCACCAGACGGATACAATGGGTATCCGTTACGATTGCAGGCTCACCAAATACATCTCCCATGATCAGGTTCGCGCTCTTTCTCCCAACACCTGGCAGCTTTAAGATCGCATTAAAATCCTTCGGAATCTTTCCGCCATACTCATCCCGAAGCATCTTCATACAGGCACTGATATCCCGTGCCTTACTTTTCCCAAGTCCACAAGGACGTACAATCTCTTCGATATTATTTACATCTGCTTCTGCAAGTGCCTCTACTGTCGGATATTTTGCAAATAAACCTTCTACGACTACATTTACCCTTGCATCCGTACACTGTGCCGCAAGACGCACACTGACCAGAAGTTTCCATGCCTGATCATAATCCAGAGTACAGTCTGCATCCGGATATTCCTTTCTCAAGCGTTCTATTACTTCCAATGTTCTCTGTTTCTTTGTCATCTTTTTTGTCCTTCTTTATCTCATATTTTGTATAGTAAGATAATTCATCTGCTTCATTAGTTTAAGATCTTCTTTGTTAAATGCAAGAAGATTCATAAGCTTTTCTTTATTTACAATTTCTTTTTCCGAAATCACTGCTTTAAAGGTCACCGGAAGCATCGTATAATTGGAGAGACCGGACACCAGTGCCAGCTGCTGTCCCGGATTCACCAGATTATTTACACAGGAGATCATGATATGTTCTGATTTCAGAGCCTGGTTATGAAGCATATAGGTTCCAATAAATCCTTCCTTTTCATACTCACCAGTATAAAGTCCGCCACATTCCCCCGGTTCTTTGACCTCACTTACATCATTAAACAAATGCACTTTATATTTGTTATTCTTTCCTTCCACCGCCTGCTGTTCAATCACACTTTTGACAATTACTTTTCCAATCCCGTCATAGCTGTACATGTACAATTTTTCAATTGTCTCCGCATAAGTACATTCTTCCTCTTCCTCAGCAATCTCATCTCCGATAATTGCAAGAGGTGACACCTTAAAAATCTTAGACAATTCAAGAAATGTCGAAATATCCAATGAAATATCCCCTTTTTCGTATTTAGAAACTGTCGACACACTCTTATGCAGTCTTACAGCAAGTTCTTTCAGCGTCATATTATATGCCATCCGGTATTTTCTAATATTACGCCCTACCTTCTCATCTACATTCATACCAATTTTCTTTCCTTTAAATCAATTTTTTTATGATATGTGCATAAATTTTAACGCATTTCCCCAATTTTCTAGTATGCACCATATTTTTTCTCTTTTTTCAATAATAACACGTCTGATTTTTTCGTGTCAATAAAATGCACCTCTTTTGTCTTTTCTGATTTACCCGGATAAAATGATAGCATAAAAACACAAGCCACGGAGTCATCCGTATGACAAATATGTGGAAGGAGAATACAAATGAAAGTAGAAAAAAGGTTACTCAAATACATCGCAATCAAAACACCATGCGATGAAAACAGCGATACAGTTCCAACCTCTCAGTGTCAGTTTGATCTTGCAAGAATCCTTGCTGATGAACTGAAAGAACTCGGACTTGACAAGGTTGTTCTGGACGATAAATGCTTCGTTTATGGAATCCTTGCAGCAACACCAGGATATGAAAATAAGAAAAAGCTTGGACTTATCGCACATATGGATACTGTACCAGAATTTTGCGAGACAGAAATCCATCCGGTCTGTACACCAGATTATGACGGATGTGATCTCGTTCTCGGAGACAGTGGACGGGTTCTTACAACCAAAGATTTCCCGCATCTGAAAGGATTAAAGGGACGTACACTCATCACTTCCGATGGAAATACCATCCTCGGAGTTGACGACAAAGCCGGTATTGCTGAGATCATGCAGCTTCTTGAGATCCTGATCACAGAAAAGATTCCGCACGGACAGATTAGTGTCGCTTTTACACCGGACGAAGAATGTGGAAGCGGCGCTGCACATTTTGATTTTGATACTTTTGACGCGGAGGTTGCCTATACGCTGGACGGGGACGGCGAAGGCGAGATCCAGTATCAGAACTTCAATGCATGCGAAGCAAAATTTGAGATCAATGGCAAAAATGTACATCCGGGTTCTGCAAAAGATGTGATGATCAATGCCGTTCTCATTGCCGCAGATATCAACAATATGCTCCCAAGATTCGAGATTCCGCGTCATACCGAACAATATGAAGGATTCTACCATCTTCTGAGCATACACGGAGATGAAGGGCATGCCGTATCCGAATACATCATCCGCGACCACGACAGCGCAAGCTTTGAAGCCCGCTGCAATACGCTCCGCCATATCGAAAAGATCTTAAATGAGCTCTGGGGCGAGGGTACAGTCACACTGACACTTACCGATGAATACCAGAACATGGAATGTATCATCAAAGATCACATGTATCTGATTGATTATGCTAGAGAGGCCTGTGCGAAAGCAAATGTTCCGGAGGATATTTCTCCAATCCGCGGAGGTACAGACGGCTGCAAGCTTTCCTTTAAAGGTCTTCCTTGCCCGAACCTTGGAACAGGCGGACACGGATATCACGGACCACTGGAGCACGTCACCATCGAAGGTATGGAAGCAGCTGTCCGTGTCATTGTAGAACTTGTAAAAATCTTTGCAAATGAGTAAATACCAAATAGGAAACGGAGATACTGATTATGAAAAAGAAAAAAATATCTTTCCCTTCTGCGCTCACTGTATTATTTATCGTCCTTATTTTCGCTGCAATTTTAACTGCAGTGGTACCGGCAGGGCTTTATTCCAAATTAACGTACAACGCAGACCATGATGTATTTGAAATCACAACACCGGAAGGTGAAGTGACAGAAATGGCTCCTACCCAGAAATCCCTGGACGAGCTGGGTGTTACCGGAAACTTAAATAAATTCCTTGATGGAAGTATCAGCAAACCGATCGCTGTTCCTGGAACCTACGAGAGAGTCGATCAGGAACCGCAGGGCGTATTTAAAATCCTCCTTGCAGCAATCAGTGGTGTTTACGATACCATTGATATCATCCTTTTTGTATTTATCCTCGGCGGATGTATCGGTGTCCTGAATTATATGGGTGCATTCAATGCGGCAATCGCGGCACTTTCCAAAGTCACCAAGGGCAAAGAATATATCCTGATCATCCTGATCACGATTATTATCGCAGCCGGTGGAACTACCTTCGGTCTTGCAGAAGAAACCATTGCACTTTACCCGATCCTTGTACCGGTATTCCTTGCAGCCGGATATGATGTTATGGTTTGTATCGCTGCAATTTACATGGGATCTTCTATCGGAACCATGTTCCCGACCATCAACCCGTTCTCTGTCGGAAACGCATCCAATGCAGCTGGAATCAGCCTTGCTGACGGTATGGGAATCCGTGGTGTTGCTCTGGTACTCGGCACTCTGATCACTTTGATCTACATCCTTCGCTATGCAAAGAAGGTAAAAGAAGATCCTACAAAATCAATCTGTTACGACCAGTATGAACATCATATGCAGAAATTCGGTCATCAGGGCGAGGTTCCTGAATTTACCGGAAAAATGAAGCTTTCCCTCCTCGTATTCGGCGTATCCTTCGGTGTGCTTGTATGGGGACTTGTAGCTCAGGGCTGGTGGTTCGACAACATGACTGCCCTCTTCCTTGCCTGCGCGATCCTGCTTGCATTTACTTCAGGAATCGGCGAAAAGAACTTTATGGATCAGTTTATCGGTGGTGCCGCTGACCTGATGGGCGTAGCTCTGGTAGTCGGTGTGGCACGTGGTATCAACATCATTCTGGAAGACGGTATGATTTCTGACACCATCCTGGAATTCTTCTCAGGTGCGATCAGTGGAATGAATCCGATCGTATTCATCATCTTGATGATGCTTGTATTTATCGTACTCGGATTCTTTATTTCCTCTTCCTCAGGGCTTGCAGTTCTGTCCATCCCGATCATGGCTCCGCTTGCCGACACCGTAGGTGTTTCAAGATCAGCAATCGTATCTGCTTATGCATACGGTCTTGGTCTGATTTCTTTCATCACACCAACCGGTCTGATCCTTGCATCCCTTGCGATGGTGGATGTTACTTATGATAAATGGCTGAAATTCATCATGCCGCTGATGGGTATGACTACCGTCTTCAGTGCGATCATGCTGATCATTCAGTTATATGTATAAGCTTCTTGCATAAGGAGGTAAACTCTTATGGATTTTGAAAAACAAATACAGACAGACCGTGAAAGTCTGATCCAGGATATTATGAAGCTGGTGTCCATAGACAGCGTGGAAGCCGCACCGGATGCAGGAATGCCTTTCGGTGCAGGCGCTGCTAAAGCACTTGACTGCTTTCTCGAAACGGCAGAATCCATTGGTCTTAAAACAGAAAATTTTGATCACTATGCCGGACACGCAGATTATGGGGATCAGGAAGAAACTCTCGGAATCCTCGGTCATGTGGACGTGGTTCCATGCAGTGGCAGCTGGGTATGTGATCCGTTTAAACCAGAAATCATTGACGGAAAGCTGTATGGTCGTGGCGTACTTGATGATAAAGGTCCTCTTCTTGCCTGCCTCCATGCAGTCAAGATTTTAAAAGAAATGGGTGTGCCACTCAGCAAAAAAATCCGTTTTATTGTAGGTGCGAATGAAGAGACAGACTGGAAATGCATGGACTATTATTTCAACAAGAAAAAGATCCCTGCTCCACAGATGTCCTTCACACCGGATGCAGTATTCCCACTTATTTACGCTGAAAAAGGCGTCTTTCAGTATCAGCTTGTAACCGATGTCTCAGAGGATATCACTTTATCCGGTGGAAATGCATTTAACGCAGTCGCAGACCATGCTTCCGTCCTGCTTCCTCTCGAACTGGAAACCGTGATCCGCAAGAGCCTGCTCTCCTGGGAGACACAGACCAGATGCCATTTCACAGTAGAAAATGCGGGTGCATCCCTCCGGCTGACCGCAGAAGGTTTTTCCGCACACGCAGCACATCCTTCTACCGGAATCAATGCGATCAGCGGACTGATGTCAGCTTTATCTGAGCTTTCTCCGGAAAATGAGTTGGCAAGGATTGCCACATTTTATATGGAGCGCATCGGTTTTGACCTGACCGGAAAGGGACTTGGAATCGATCTTACAGATGAGATCTCCGGCAGATTAAGTTTCAATGTCGGAAAGGTCGAAGTATGCGATCATAAGGTGATTTTCTCCATCGACAACCGTGTACCGGTTACTTACCAGTGCGCCCAGGTTCAGGAGCTCATTCAGAAACAGCTTATCGGTTCCGGATTCCGTTTTGAGAACCCATATGCAACTGAATCCATCCACGTACCTGAGGATTCTTTCCTGGTTCAGACTCTGATGGAATCCTACCGCAATGTCACCGGTGATATGTCCGCAAAACCTCTGGTAGACGGTGCCTGCTCTTACGCAAGAGCACTGGATAACTGTGTCGCTTTCGGCGCACTCCTCCCAGACCAGCCTGATCTGATGCATCAGACAAATGAATGTCTGGAGCTGGATAAACTGGATCTCTGGATGAAGATTTATCTGGATGCAATCTACCGGCTTGCAAAATAAACAATAACGTATAACTAAGAGAGAATAACGTAATGCTTTTGTTATTTTTTACGTTATTCTCTCTTTTTTTGTTCATTTTTTGTTTATTATGTATATTTTCTATCCATTTCACATACAAATTCGATGACATCCCAGAACATTTATGGTATAATTTAGAAAATCTAATTACTTATTTGTTAACGCACAATATGAGGGGGATTTTACATGAAAAAATTATCACGTCATGAACTGATGCAATACGGAACGGCTATCATTTCGTTCCTTATTGTAATGACGTTCACACTTCTGATTTTTTTCTGGTTTGTACAACAGAGCGTTGATAAAAGTGTACAGAATGTTCTTCAAAAAAACACACTGCAGCAAAAGGATCACTTGGAACTGGTTCTGGAAAAAGAATATGAATTTCTGGAGGGGCCTGCTGCATACTTCGGAACAACTTCCGATCTGTTCAGCAACGATAATCTTCAGCTTCTTGCTGAACTGGCTTCTTCCAGCTCCTATCATCGGCTTATGCTTTTTTCTACAGACGGTATCGGGCACTCCAGCGATGGGAAGAAGACCGATGCAAGTTCACGGGACTATTTTCAAAAGACATTGGAAGGCAGACGCGTCATTAGTTCTCCTCTGTCAAGCAGCGTAGACAACGAAACCCTTGTTGTCCTCACAGTTCCTGTTTATGACAAAGATCAGAATATTATCGGTGTCTTTGGAGGCTCCATCGATGTCACGGAACTGACTACCATGCTTTTTGAGGATCTGTATTCGGGTTCCGGCTACTCATTTATCACAGACTCGGATGGCAACATCATTTCCATTGAATCTACACACAACGAAATCCGAGAGAACTTTTTTACTTCTTCCTCTGACTGGGTATTTCAGACTTCGGAAGATGGCGCTACTCTTCAGGAAGATTTTAAGCAAGGACACGCAAACTGCCGCAAGATTATATCAGATTTATCATATGCACGCTATATTTCCTACCAGCCGCTAAAGTACAACGGCTGGATGCTCTGCTATATCATTCCTGCTGTCGATGCCCGTCAACCCTTTGCTTTTATCAACAACTTTGAAATCATTCTGTTCGCCTTTTTTATCTGCATTGTGCTGCTTCTGATCTTCGCACTCTGGAAGATCAACCAGAAGAATCAGACTTCGCTTCTTCGCCAGGCGCATACAGATGCTCTGACCGGACTTCTGAACAAAGTTTATGCAGAATACACGATTTCCGAATGGCTGCGCGAAAAAGATTTTGAAGATTTACAGGCTTTAATGATGATCGATATGGATTATTTCAAGCAGATCAATGATACTTATGGACATGCAACCGGTGACCAGGTACTGAAAATATTTGCCGGATTTCTGAAAGAACAGTTCCGGACAACCGATATCATCGGTCGTGTCGGTGGTGACGAATTTATGATCCTGATGAAAAATGTACGTCTGGATTACAGTATCCATCTGCATTTGCAAAAGCTCTATACAAATCTTCAAAATATAGATATCCCGGAACTAAATGACCAGAAACTTTCCTGCAGTATCGGCTGTGCTGTTGCTCCAACGGATGCTGAATCTTTCAGCCAGTTATACCGCCTTGCTGATCATGCTCTGTACACAGCTAAGCACAACGGACGTGGACGTTTTGTTATTTACCACGATATCAAGAACCAGCAGGAAACCGTTTTATCCTGATCAACGTCAGGAATTCTGGTACAGGTCAATATTCCTGTCATTTAATCTCAAAATTCCCGCCGGGCAGATCCTGTACCTGTCCGGTGGGAATTTCATTCTTCTTTATATCTCAGATATGCCCCGGCACATCCAGTCATTTTTAATCATCGTAAGTATCCAGGAAATTGTGTCTTACACCTTTTGCCTTGTAACCGACAACCGTATCCAGATTGACATTTTCCACACTCTTGAAAATATTGCCCTCCACAAACGGGTTCGTCTTCTTAAGCTCTGCAATCAGCTTTTTGATTTCCATACGCTTTGACTGATTTTCTTCATTGTTGCAGGTTGTACAGGTATCGGTAAACTTACATGCACACTGGATAAAATGCAGATCATTGTAATCTCTCCATGCCTTGATGTCATCCTCACGGATCAGATACATCGGGCGGATCAGTTCCATCCCTTCAAAATTTGTACTGTGAAGCTTCGGCATCATAGTCTGCACCTGTGCACTGTAGAGCATTCCCATCAGGATCGTCTCGATCACATCATCATAATGATGTCCCAGTGCGATTTTGTTGCAGCCCATCTGCTGTGCAAAATTATAAAGATATCCACGTCTCATCCTTGCACAGATATAACACGGTGATTTTTCAATCTCAAATACCGATTCAAAAATATTGGATTCAAAGATCTGGATCGGAATCTTCATCTTCCTTGCATTTTCTTCAATGACCTTCCGGTTCTCCGGACTGTATCCCGGATCCATCACCAGGAACTTTACTTCAAAGTTAAATTTGTTGTGACGCTTTAATTCCTGGAAAAGCTTTGCCATCAGCATTGAATCTTTTCCACCGGAAATACATACTGCGATCCGGTCACCTTCTTTGACCAGTTCATATTCTCTGACAGCTTTTGTAAATTTGGACCAGATCTTCTTTTTGAACTTCTTGCGGATACTAAGCTCCACATGTTCACAGACATCATCTGCTTCCTTTTTCTTCATATCTGCCATCAGCCATCCAACATAACCGCCCTTCAGGCTGTATGCTTCATATCCCTGCTCCTGCAGTTCTTCTGCGATATCCCTGCTGATCTGTCCTCTGCTGCAGCAGATAATGATCTTCTTTTCCTTATCTTCCGGCGGATTCTCCATCAGTACATCTGCTGAGCTTGCCGTCGAATTCGGCAGGATTCCATGGGCGCGCTCAATCTCGCCACGGATATCAAAAAGCTCGTAGGATTCTGCAGGAAGCGCTTCCATTTCCTCGATCGTAATATCTATACTCATTGATTTTCTCCTTGTAAAAAGAATGTCCCCTGACACATAATCCTCTTTATTGAACAGAAAGTTCCATCTGGATTGTTGTCAAATAAAAAATGCGCATGTATCGGTACATATCATAGCATAATCTGTGCATCTGGTCAAAGGGAGATCCATCCGAAAATACTGGATTTCCGCTTATTTCCGCTTATCGCACAGCATTTTCAACACTTCTGACTGCCGCAATTCCTTTCGGAAATGCAAGACTGACAAACAGTGAATAGTACCAGCCAAATCCGGCATTTTCCATCATAATCCCATATGCCATGCTTACGAAAATGTAGCTGCACATGATCGGAATGGATTTCAGAAAAACATTTTTTCTGATCTGTGCCTTTGTCATAGTGTTTTCTCCTTAAAATTTTCTGTGCACATCGAAAAAGACGAAGGTTTCGAAAAACCTCCGTCCAAAATTCCTGTGTGTATAATATTTATTTGCCCTGAACTGCTGCAAATCCACCTTCAAGATCTGCGATGATATCATCGATATGTTCTGTACCGATAGAAAGACGGATTGTGTTCGGTTTGATTCCCTGATCAAGCAGTTCTTCTTCTGTCAGCTGAGAATGTGTTGTTGTTGCCGGATGGATAACAAGGCTCTTAACATCTGCAACATTTGCAAGCAGCGAAAAGATCTTCAGGTTGTCGATGAACTTGTGAGCTTCTTCCTGTCCGCCTTTGATCTCGAATGTGAAGATAGATGCTCCACCATTCGGGAAATATTTTTCATAAAGTGCATGATCCGGATGATTCGGCAGTGACGGATGGTTCACATGCTCTACCATTGGATGATTAGAGAGGTATTCTACTACTTTCTTTGTATTTTCTACATGACGGTCAATTCTAAGTGACAGTGTCTCTGTTCCCTGCAGAAGAAGGAATGCGTTAAATGGAGAAATTGTTGCTCCCATATCACGAAGAAGGATTGCACGGATGTAAGTTACAAATGCTGCCGGACCTGCTGCATCTACGAAAGATACTCCGTGGTAGCTTGGGTTTGCATCTGCGATTGCCGGGTATTTTCCACTTGCTTTCCAGTCAAATTTGCCGGAATCTACGATGATTCCACCAAGAGTTGTTCCGTGTCCACCGATGAATTTGGTAGCAGAATGTACAACGATGTCTGCTCCGTGTTCGATCGGACGGATCAAATACGGTGTTCCGAATGTGTTGTCGATTACAAGCGGAAGTCCATGCTTGTGTGCAATTTCAGCGATCGCATCGATATCCGGGATATCACTGTTCGGATTACCAAGAGTTTCAAGATAGATGGCTCTTGTGTTATCCTGAATTGCATCTTCTACTTCTTTCAGGTTATGTGCATCTACAAATGTAGTTGTGATTCCGTAATGTGTCAGTGTGTGTTCAAGAAGGTTGAAGCTTCCACCATAGATTGTCTTCTGCGCTACGATATGTCCGCCATCTGCTGCAAGTGCTTCGATGGTATATGTAATTGCAGCTGCTCCGGATGCTGTTGCAAGAGCTGCCACACCACCTTCAAGTGCTGCGATTCTCTTTTCAAATACGTCCTGTGTAGAGTTTGTCAGACGTCCGTAAATGTTACCTGCATCTGCAAGTCCGAATCTTGCTGCTGCATGTGCAGAGTTCTTAAATACATAAGATGTTGTCTGGTAAATCGGTACTGCTCTGGCATCAGATGCCGGATCTGGTTCTTCCTGTCCTACGTGAAGCTGAAGTGTTTCAAATTTATAATCGCTCATATTTTTCTACCTCTCTTTTCTACTGTCTGATGTATCGTGATCTCTATAGTGATCTTTCAAATTTGATAGTTGCATTATATCTACTTTTACCTACTTTGTCAATAGGTTAATAGGGAATTATTTTAAAAACATTTAATTTCAATATGTTTTATCTGTTTTTCTTCTATCAATATAAAAAAGACGCTTTTGGCGTCTTTTCTGTATAATAACATCCACTACTGCTCATCGGTGATCAGCCCGGCGATCAGTTCTGCTCCTGTCACAAGATCTTTGATTGTCGTATATTCATTTACCGAATGTGCCTGGTACATTCCATTTGACAACACCAGTCCAGGAATCCCGTTCTTCGCAAAGCTGTTGTTATCACTTCCGCCAAATGTCTCTACAAGATTTCCTGCAAGTCCCAGCTCTTTGCTTACTCTTTCAAACCGTTTTACCGGCACACTGTCTTTTGCTGTCTCATAAGCGATCAGATGAACTTCGCAGGTAAGTTCTGATTCAGCTCCGTGTTTTTCAGCCACCTTTTTGAAGGTATTTCCCACTTCTTCTACACAACGAGTCGCTTTTTCATGGGAATAGCTCCGGATCTCTCCCTTTACGGTACATTTTTCCGGAACAATGTTCGTTCCGCTCCCACCTTCGATCAATCCGATATTGCAGGTTGTCTCTTCATCCACATGTCCCTGACTGATCTGCGTGATCGCTTCGGATGCAATAGCGATCGCATGAACGCCGTGCTCCGGATCAAATCCGGCGTGTGATGCCTTCCCGGTTACTACCACCTGATAAGAAATCAGAGACGGTGCTTTATATGCCGCGCTTCCAACCGGTCCGCTAATATCCAGTACATAGGCTTCTTTTGCACGAACCTTTGAAAAATCAAATACGCTGCTGCCTTTGATATAAAGCTCTTCTGCAATTGCAAAAAGAATCTCGATATCCCGGTGTGGTACTCCCGCTTCTTTTACACTGCGGATTCCTTCCAGGATCTCCACAAGTCCGCATACATCATCTGCCCCCAGAATGGTGTCTCCGGAAGAAGTGATCTTGCCATTCTCATGAAATACAGCATGCTTTCCAAGTCCTGGTTCCACAGTATCCATGTGCGCACAAAGGAGAATCGCCCCACCAGGCAGACTCCCCTTTAAAAATCCATATAAATTCCCGGTACTGCTTCCATAAGCAGTACCGGCCTGATCCTCCTGTACTTCAAACCCAAGCTGCAGCAGCTTTTCTTTCAGTACATCTGCGATTTTTCTTTCCCGGTAGCTGACTGCATCAATCTGAGTGAGTTCAATAAATTCATCTACTATCCGGGATCTGCATTCTTTTGTATTCATGGATTATTTTACAACCCTTACTTTTGAAACACCTTCAATACTTTCCAGTGCTTCCAGTGATTCCTGGGAAGCTGCACTTTCCAGATCGATGAGAGTGTATGCATACTCACCTTTGCTCTTATTGGTCATATCTGCAATATTCAATCCTTCACTTCCAAGGATCTTAGTTACCTGACTGATCATATTTGGGATATTTTTATGGGTAATCGCAATTCTGCCAACTGCCACACAGGTGCCCATATCACAATTGGGGAAGTTCACAGAGTTTTTGATGTTTCCGTTTTCAAGGAAATCACGCACTTCCTTCACTGCCATCACTGCACAGTTCTCCTCGGACTCCTCTGTGGAAGCTCCCAGGTGAGGAGTAACCAGGATGCCTTCGTGGCCTGCTACTGTATGATTTGCAAAGTCTGTCACATATTTCTTTACTTTTCCACTGTCAAGAGCTGCGATCAGTGCATCCTCATCTACTAACAGGTCTCTTGCAAAGTTCAGGATCACAACTCCGTCTTTCATCTTTGCAAATGCTTCCTGGTTGATCATTCTGGTAGTTGCATCCAGAAGTGGAACATGAATGGTAATATAATCACACTGGCTGT
>OLPU01001447.1_pt1 | contig 17726 bp, 13 predicted proteins | sample 1673111 | NCBI WGS metagenome assembly OLPU01 (sample SAMEA3136755, study PRJEB25190) | human gut metagenome | reverse complement strand
CCATGGAAGTATCTCCTTAAACAAACGTCGGGGGCGCCGCGGCGCCCAAACACTATCCCATTATGCCATTGATGGGCCGCAAGTAAAACGCGAGCGCTCGTAAGTCCGTCAAACGCACAACCTGCGGCGACAAAGTGCCGCTCGTGGGGAGTGCCTGGGACCCTTTTCGCGTTTCAGTCGCGATCAGTCACCTCGGCGACGACGCATCCCCGCAAACCCCCGCATTTTGGCGAAAGCAACGCGCCAGCCAAAATGCGGGGGTTTGCGTGGGTAAAAATCTCGTTCGCAATGATAGAGAAAGTTACGACCTGGGGTTTTACCCAGACGCCTTCCAAGTTATCCATGCGCAACCCGCGCAAACCCCCTCGTTTTGGCTTCCTCATGCCGCCACCAGCCAAAACTTAGGGGTTTGAGCGGGGCGAAACTAGTTCATGAAGCTCTCGAGGCCGACGATGAGGCCGTCGCGCTCCCCTACGCTGCGGATGCCGAGGAGGACGCCGGGCATGTAGGAGGTGCGGTCCCATGAGTCGTGGCGGATGGTGAGCGTCTGGCCCAGCGAGCCGAAGATGACCTCCTGACTGGCCACGAAGCCCATGGAACGCACCGAGTGCACGGGCACGCCCTCGATGAGCGCCCCGCGGGCTCCCTCGGCCCCGGCGATCTCCGTCTCGCGGCCGGGCGCCTCGCTCACGCGGGGGGCGCGGGCCTCCGCGATGATCTCTGCGGTGCGCACGGCGGTGCCGGAGGGCGCGTCCTTCTTGTTGCAGTGGTGGTACTCGATGACCTCGGCCTCGGGGAAGTAGGGCGCCGCCGCCTTCGCGAACTCCATCATGAGCACGGCGCCGGTGGTGAAGTTCGGCGCGTAGAACAAACACGTCCCCGGCGTCGCCGAGGCGGCCAGCTCCTCCAACGTCTCGTTGGAAAGACCCGTCGTCCCCACCACGCAGTCGACTCCCCGCGGCAGCGCCACCGAGAGATTGCCCGCCACCACGTTCGGCTGCGTGAAATCTACGAGCACGTCGACATCCGTCGCGTCCAGCGCCTCGGCCAGCGTGCCGAACACGGGGAAGGGCGTCTCCTTGGCATGAGGATCGATACCGCAGACGACCGTCATGTCGTCCGCGGCAGTCACCGCATCCACCACCGCCGAGCCCATCCGCCCCGCATAACCCGCCACCGCAACTTTGATCATAGGAAACCTCCCATACACCAGTCAGATTCAACAAGAAGCGTGAACGCTATTGTAAAGCAACAACGTGAGAGCGAAGAGGAGACAGGGGGCGCCTTGACCGAGCGAGTTCCGCAGACGGTATCGAAGGCGCGAAGATTCAGGGATTAATGCGTTCGGCGCGCCTTCGATACCGGCGAGGACTGTCTGAGCGAATCAAGGTGCCCCCTGTCTCCTCTCCGGGAGAGTCGCGGCGTGAACTTCTGCCTAAGCAATCCGAACCATCTAGGCATCCCCGGTTTCTCTTTCGCTGGGGCGTTAGGGCAGACCAAGGTCTGCCCCTACAGGACGGTGCCGGCGTAGTGGATTCCGCTCGCAACAAGAAAGGGCCGCGATTGCGACCCTTTCCCAAAGTGCTAGTTGCTGCTTCCGCTCTCGTGGCGACGACGCGGCGTGCGGCCGGCGCGGCCGGGACGGTTGTCCTCCCGACGCTCGCGGCGCTCGTGACGCTCGCCCTTGTCGCGCGGAGCCGGGGATGCGGAAGCCGGCGCGTCCGGCTTGTCCAGGCGGTCCAGCGAGATCTTGCCGGTCTTCGGGTCGATCTCGAGCACTTCCACCTTCACGATGTCGCCCAGGCTCAGCACGTCCTCCACCTTGCCGACGCGGCCGTTGGCCACGCGCGAGATGTGGAGCAGGCCGTCCTTGCCCGGCGTGAGCTTCACGAAGGCGCCGAAGTCCTTGATGCCGACGACCTCGCCCTCGAAGACCTCGCCCACCTCGGGCTCCTTCACAATGCCGAGGATCATGTCCTTGGCCGCCTGCATGGCGGTGCCGGAGACGGCGCCCACGTGGATGGTGCCGTCCTCCTGAATGTCGATGGAGGCGCCGGTCTCCTCCTGGATGCCGCGAACCACCTTGCCGCCGGAACCGATGACGTCGCGGATCTTGTCCACGGGGATCTTGATGGTCTCGATGCGCGGCGCGGTCTCCTTCATCTCGGCACGCGGGCCGTCGATGGTCTCAAGCATGGCGGCCAGGATGAAGGCGCGGCCCTCGTGGGCCTGCTTCAGGGCGCGGGCCAAAATCTCGACGGACAGGCCCTTGGCCTTGTTGTCCATCTGCAGGGCGGTGATGCCGTTAGGGGTGCCGCAGACCTTGAAGTCCATGTCGCCGAGGAAGTCCTCGATGCCCTGGATGTCGGAGAGGATGACCACGTCGTCGCCCTCCTTGATGAGGCCCATGGCCACACCGGAGACGGGCGCGGAGATCGGCACGCCGGCGTCCATCAGGGCCAGGCAGCTTCCGCACGTGGAGGCCATGGAGGAGGAGCCGTTGGACTCGAGCACCTCGGAGACCACGCGGATGGCGTAGGGGAAAGTGTCGGTGTCGGGCAGCACGGGCACCAGTGCGCGCTCGGCCAGGGCGCCGTGGCCCACCTCGCGGCGCTTAGGCGCCCCCATGCGACCGGTCTCGCCGGTGCAGTAGGGCGGGAAGTTGTACTGGTGCATGTAGCGCTTGCCCTCTTCGGGCCAGATGGTGTCGAGGCGCTGCCACTCGTTGAGCATTCCCAGGGTGCACACGGACATGACCTGGGTCTGGCCGCGCTGGAACAGGCCCGAGCCGTGCACGCGGGGCAGATACCCCGGCACGATGTACAGCGGGCGGATCTCCTCGGGGGTGCGGCCGTCGACGCGCTCGCCGGTCTCAAGGATCATGGCGCGCATGGCCCGCTTCTCGAGGGCCTTGAGGGCCGCCTTGATGTCGGAGCCCCAGGCAGCGCGCTCCTCCTCGGTGAAGTCGTTCTCGATGATGGAGGACTTGAGTTCTTCCACCTTCTGCATGCGTGCGGCCTTGTCGGCGTCCTTGAGGGCCGCGGACATCTCGTCGAGATGCGCGTCGACGCGCTCGGCCACCGACGGGTCGGCGGCGTGGATGGTGTAGTCCATGGGGGTGGGGTTCACCTTGGCAAGGAAGGCGGCCTGCTTCTCGCAGAAGGCGGCGATGGCCTCCTGGCCGAAGGTCATGGCGGCCAGCATGTCCTCCTCGGAGATCTCGGCAGCGCCGGCCTCGACCATGGAGATGTAGTCGGCGGTGCCGGCGATGGTGAGCTCCAGATCGGAGTTCTCCTGCTCGGAGACCGTGGGGTTCACGATGAACTCGCCGGTCTCGATGTCGCGGCCGATGCGGACGCAGGCAGCAGGGCCGTCGAAGGGCGCGCCGCCTACGAGGAGCGCCGCCGAGGCGCCGGCCACGCAGATGGTGTCGGGCAGGTTCTCGCCGTCGATGACGAACGGGGTGGCCACGATGTGCACCTCGTTCTTGTAGCCGTCCGGGAAGCCCGGGCGGATGGGGCGGTCCACCATGCGGGCCACGAGCGTGCCGTGGTCGGACGGCTTCGCCTCGCGCTTCAGGTAGCCGCCGGGGATGCGGCCCACGGCGTACATCTTCTCGATGTAGTCCACCGTGAGCGGGAAGAAGTCGTAGTCCTTCTCCTGGCTGGAGACGACGGCGGTCACGAGAACGCTCGTGGCACCGCAGGTCACGAGCACGGCGCCGGTGGCCTGCTTGGCCAGCTCGCCGGTCTCGAGACGGTACTGCTTGCCGTACAACTCGAATTCTTCGACAATTTTCGTCATAACGCTTTTCTTTCTCTTCAACTCCCCCGCCTCATTGCGGAGGACTTCTTCGGGTGCGGCTACTTACCGTTCGCCGGCCCGCGACCGTCGGCGCCTCATGCGCTTCAGACCGCTTATAGCAGAAAACGGGGCCCCAGGCGGGGCCCCGTACATGCTCGAGCTAGATGTTGTCGCGGATACCGAGCTTCTTGATGAGCTCGCGGTACTCCTCGATGTTGCGCTCCTTGATGTACTTCAGCATACCGCGGCGCTTACCGATGAGCATCATGAGGCCGCGACGGGTGTGGTTGTCCTTCTTGTGCGTCTTCAGGTGCTCGGTGAGGTTGCGGATGCGCTCCGAGAGGATGGCGACCTGAACCTCGGCGGAACCGGAGTCCTGATCGTTCTTGCCGAACTCCTTGATGAGTTCCGCGGTGCGCTCCTTGGAGATGCTGAGCTTGCTGGCCATAGCTGGTCCACCTTTCTTTCCCGGGGTCTCCCCCGTCTTCGCCGCGTGCGCGGCCTACCGTTTCCATCCGTCTTGGGTAGCCATGGAAGTGGTCCGTGGGAACCAAAGGCGAATTCCGCCGCCGTTTTGGCAGCCCGCCCAGTATAGGGCACTTGCGGCGCGGCTCGCCCAAGGTTTCCGCGAGCGACACGGTTTCTGCATATTGGGGCTGGGTGAGCGCGGCGAAAAAAGCGGTGCGACACTAGAACAGGCCGCACGTGAAGAGGAACTCGAGGGACTTCAGCGAACTGCCGATGTGGGCGCGGACGAGATCCTGCACGAGGTGCAGCACGGCGAAGGTGCCCGTAAGGTCGGCCGGCCCTTCTGCAATGGCGTCGAAGGGGGTTGTGAGGAAGTACTGCGCCCAGCAGAGGGTGCCGGCATCCACAAGCACGGATTCGTCCAGGCCCCGGCAGCTCTCGCAGAGCACTCCGCCGCCTGCAGCCGAGAACGGGATGCGTGCGCCCTCGACGAGCGCCACCGGCTCGCCGCAGCCGACGCAGACCTCGAGGCTCGGTCGCAGGCCCGAGAAGGCGAGGATCTTCAACAGCTCGGCGGCCGAAAGCGCCGCACGGTGGCTGTCATCGGCGCCGTCCATGGCGTCCAGCATGCGCATCGCCGACTGGAACAGGCGCGGGTTGGCGAGGTCGCGCTGGCTCATGCGGGCGAGCAGCTCCGCTACGGGCGCGGCGGCCGCAGAGGCCTCGAGGTTGCAGCGCAAGGCGTCATGGGCCGCGACGAGCCGCGCCTCCTTCAGAATGTCGAGACTTCGGCCCGTCGCGCACAGGGCGTCGATGACGCAAAAGGGCTCGGTGCGCGCCGCGAAGCTGCTCTTGGGCCGCCGGGCCCCTTTGGCTACGGCCCGCTTCTGGCTGCCGTCCTCGGAAAGCAGCGTGAGAATGAGGTCGCTCTCCCCCAGCTTCGTACGGCGCAGCACGAGAGCGCGCAGGGAGTAGGTCGGTTGCGCCACGAAGCCGCCCCGCGCCTAGTAGCGGATGGAGGGGCTGGCGTAGGAGACCTCGTTGTCGTCGTTCCACACGATGCCGCCCTCGATGGTGGTGAGCTTCTTGGCGAACACCGTTTCCTGGCCCAGGCCGAAGGGCATCGTGACCACCTCGTACTGGCGCGCCTCCACGGTGTAGAGCACCTCGCCGTCGCCGCGGTAGGTGCAGCTCTTGATGTTCTCCACCTTGAAGCTGCCCTCGTCGTTGGTGAGGTTGGCTCCGGGCAGGATCTCGCGGGTGAGGTCCACCAGCTCGGTGCCGCGGGAGTGGGCGACATACAGCGTGACCTCGGAGCCGGAGTTCAGCTCGCTGCCGGCGGCCGGGTCGGTGGAGACGGCGGTGCCCTCCTCGATGTCCTCGGTGGTGTACCACTCGCTCGTCACCTCGTAGCCCTCGGCTTGAAGCGCGGCCTTGGCGTCGGCTTCGGACATGCCCTCCACATCGGGTACGGTGTAGGGAACGGCCACGGTGACGGTGATAGCGTCGCCGGATTTCGCCTCCGTGCCCGCTTCCGGGCTCACGGCCAGCACGGTGCCCGCGGCCTCGTTCGACTTCTCCTCGGTGTAGGTGACCGCCGTGAACCCTTCGGCCTCCAGAGCCTGGGCGGCCTCTTCGCTGGTGGCGCCCACGATGGCCGGCACGATGCGCGGTACGGCCACGGAGAGCGTCACGGTGCTGCCCTCTTCCGCGCGATGCCCCTGCTCGGGATCGCTCGAGAGCACCGTGTCCTGGGGATCGTCGGACTTCACTTCGACGGCCTGCGCAACGAACCCCTTGGCTGCCAAGGCGTCGACCGCCTCGGGCTGGGAGAGGCCCACTACCTCGGGGATGGTCTTGCCGCCCCACAGCTCGGCCATATAGGTACCACCCGCTACGGCCGCCAGCACCACGGCCAGGGCGATGCATGCGGCGGCGATGATCGGGCCCTTGGCGCGCGGGGGCCGTGCGGAGGGCCCTGGGAAGGGAGCCTCCCCATCGGCGCCATCGCGAACCGGCGCGGCCTCTTCGGGCGCCGAGAAACCTATGGAAGATTCCAGCTCAGGGGTTTCCTCCTCGATGGTCGAGGGGAAGGCCAGCTCGCCGGTGGCCCGGGGCGTGAGCGCTTCCTCGGCCTCGGCAGTCGTGACTGCCGCCTGGTCGGCGACGACAATGGCGGAGGCGGCCTCCATGAGAGCCGTTTCCTCGGCGGCGCAAGCGTCGGCCGACTCATTGGGCGACGCTTGCGGTGCCTCTTGCACCACCGGGGTCTCCAGAGTCGCCCCCGCCTCATCCTGGGTCTTACGGGAGCGACCGCGGCCCTGACGATTCACGGAGGGCCGCGCCGCATGGGAGCCCATGCGCGCCGGACGCTTGCCCGACCGCTCGAACAGGCTCACTACCTCGTCCCCGCTGGACAGCACCTCGTCGAGATCGTCGTCCTTGGCGGTTGCGTCTGCAGCTGCGAAGCCGGCGACGGCGCCAGGAATCGCACCGAAGGCGACACCGGACGCATCGCCAGCCTTGGAGGCCTCGTTCTCAGCAACAGGGGCATCCTCGCCGGGCGTCGTGAATTCAGGCGTTTCTTCCATCTCGGCAGTCTCGGCTGCCACGGCCGCAGCTGCTGTCGCGGCAGCCACCCGCTCTTGCTCAAGCCGCTCGCGTTCTTCCCGCTCGGCAGCCTCGGCAGCGCGCCGGGCCTCGCGGGCCTCCTCCTCGGCTATCCGCCGCTGCTCGCGGGCCTCGGCCTCGGCGGCGCGCAAACGCTCCTTCTCCGCAGCCGTTTCGGCGCGCAGGCGCTCCTTCTCGGCCCGCAGGAGCTCCTTGGCCTTGCGGGCCTCCTCCTTCTCCTGCATCTTCGAAAACTTCTTCGCGAGCTTCTTCTGTTGGCGGTCGCGGCGCCGCAGCTCCTTCTCCGTCGGTCCCATGGCGTAGCTGCGGGCGCGTGGCACGTACTCCTCGTTGATGCGCGGGATCTCGGCCGTGTCACCGGCCTGAGTGGCCGCCGGCGGAACGTAACTTGAGTCGACCAGCCGCTCGAAGCCGGACAGGTCGGGGACATCGGGGCCGTCGGGCACTGGATCGACCAGATCGGCCACCGAGGCCCGCGGCGCCGGTTTGGAAGGCGCCGGGGCGACGTCGGGCACGCGCACGACCGGGGGCACCTCCACCACGGGAGGCACCGACACTTTCGCCGAGGCGGCCACGAACACTTCGCCGCAGTTCTCGCAGAACGCGGCGTCGTCACGATTATCGAATGAGCAGTGAGGGCATTTCATCGACGTTCTCCTCATTGATTGCACAGATAAGGAAAATTGTACCCGATTATTCTGAATATAGCCCCCATATCCAGCAACAACAAAGTTACTGGTTCGCCCAAGGAAGTCAGCGAGGGTCCGACAGGCGCCTAGGCCCCTTCCCCGTAGCCGAATCTTCGGATCTGGTTGGCGTCTCGGCGCCAGTTCTTGCGTACCTTCACCGACAGATCCAAAAACACCTTCGCCCCCAGCAGCAGCTCCAAGTCCTTGCGGGCCTCGGTGCCGATGCGCTTGATGGCTGCCCCGCGCTTGCCGATGATGATGCCCTTCTGGCTGTCGCGCTCCACATAGATGACCGCGTAGATGCGGTAGAGGTTCGGCTTCTCGAATTCCATCTCCTCCACGGCGACCCCGATGGCATGGGGCACCTCGTCGAAGAAGTTGCGCAGGATCTTCTCGCGGATGAATTCCGCCACCATGACCTCCAGCGGCTGGTCGGTCTCCATGTCGGCGGGGAACCACGCCGGGCCCTCGGGCAGAAGAAACTGCACCTCCTCCACGAAGGCGTCCACGTTGCGGCCCGTCTCGGCCGACAGCGCCACCATGGCGTCCCAGTCGCAGAGCTTCTCGGCCGCCTCGCGCTGGGCGCTGATCTCGGCATCGCTCGCCAGGTCGGTCTTGGAAAGCACGCAGATCTTCGCCGAGCCCTTCGCGGCGCGCACCTGGGCGGCCACCCACTCGTCGCCCCGTCCGATGGGCTTCGATGCGTCGATGAGCATGGCCACGACGTCCACGTCCTCCAAAGCCTTGATCGCGCTCGTGTTCAGCTCCTCGCCGAGGGCGTCCTGGGGCTTGTGCAGACCGGGAGTGTCCACAATGATCATCTGCATGTCATCGGTGGTGTGCACGGCGCGGAAACGGTGGCGCGTCGTCTGGGCCGTGTTCGAGGTGATGGCGATCTTCTTGCCCATGATGGCGTTCAGAAGCGTCGACTTCCCGGCGTTGGGGCGCCCGACCAGCGTCACGAACCCGCTCTTGAAGTCGGGATTGGTGGGAAATGAGCCCCCCATGGGGTTTTCAGCGAAGTAGGCGTCGAGATCCATGAAGTTCCTTTCGAAGAGGTGGGGCGTCGTGCGTTAGAGAAGGTCGAGCGCGTAGGGTGCGAAGACGATGAGCCCGACAATTACCGAGCCCGCTGAGGCCAAAAGCACGGCGCCGGCCGCCGCGTCCTTGGCCGCGCGGGCCAGCTCGTGCCACTCGGGCGAGGCGAGATCGACCGCCGACTCGATGGCGGTGTTCACCACCTCCGCCACGGACACGACGATGATGCAGAGCACGATGGCGAGCCAATCGACGCGGCTGATGCCCAGGGCGAATCCGGCCGCGACGGCGGCAAGCCCTAGGATCACCTGGATCTTCAGGTTGCGTTGAGAGCGAAAGGCGTAGGCGACGCCGGCGGCCGCGCAGCGAAAGGCGCACACGAGCGGGAAGCGCCCCTCCCCGCACCGGCGGCTCTCCCCCGCTCTGCGCACGAGCGGCCTCATCTTATCGTCGCCGGCCAACGGGCTGCCTCTCAAGCGCTCAGCGGTTCTCGGAGACAGCGGGTAGGTCGCGCTCGGTCCAGGCCGTGAGCAGCTCGCGCTCGCGGGCCTCCATGACCTCGGCCTCCTCGTCCACGATGTGATCGTAGCCGCACAGGTGCAGAAGCCCGTGAACGATGAGCAGCGACACTTCCTGCTCGAAGGAGTTGCCGAACTCGGTGCTCTGACGCGCCGCGACGTCGGGCGCGACGATGATGTCGCCCAGTTCGTAGACCGGGCAGCTCGGCCCGTCGGCGGCGGTGATGTCGTCGTCGATGTTGTCGCATTCGAAGGAGAGCACGTCGGTGGGTCCTTCCATACCGCGGAAGCGCTCGTTCAGCTCGGCCATGGCCGTATCGTCCACAAAGCTGATGGAGACCTCCGTGTTGATGGGCTTCCCCTCGCGCTCGAGCACGAACAGGGCCAGGTCGCGAATGGGAAGGGAGGCGAGGTCTTCCTCGCGATGTCCGTAGGTGATGAGGATTTCCATGGGCTATCTTGCCTTTCCCGCCGCGCGCTCGTAGGCGGCCACGATGGTCGCCACCAAAGAGTGGCGCACGACGTCTTTGCCGGAAAGATCGCAGAACGCGATGTCGTCGATGCCCTCGAGGACGGAGCGCACTTGCACAAGGCCGCTCTCCCCGCGGGGCAGATCGATTTGAGAGATGTCGCCGGTGACGACGATTTTCGAACCGAACCCCAAGCGCGTCAGTGCCATCTTCATCTGCTCGGGCGTGGTGTTCTGGGCTTCGTCCAAGATAATGAAGGCGTCATTTAAGGTGCGCCCGCGCATGAAGGCGAGAGGGGCGATCTCGATGGTGCCGTTCTCGATGAGGGCATTCGCTCGCTCCTGATCGAACATGGAGTACAGCGCATCGTAGAGCGGTCGGATGTAGGGATCCACCTTCTCGAAGAGGGTGCCCGGCAGAAAGCCGAGGTTCTCGCCGGCCTCCACGATGGGCCGCGACAGCACGATGCGGCCGACTTCCTTGCGCTTCAAGGCCGCCACCGCCATGGCCATGGCCAGGTAGGTCTTGCCCGTGCCGGCCGGCCCTATGGCGAAAGTGACCGTGTTGTCGCGGATGGCGTCGACGTAGTGCTTCTGGCCGGCGGTCTTCGGTCGAATGGCCCGGCCCCGGTAGGTGAGCAGCACATCGTCGCGCAGGGCGGTGGGGGCGAACTCCGCCTGGCGGAGCAGCTCGACGGAACGGCGCACCGAGTCGGTGTCGGGGGCCTGCCCTTCCTCCACCGTTTTGAACAGGTCGGCGAACAGCGCGGTGAGCTGCTGCACCTCCACGGCGTTCCCTTCGATGACGATGCGATTGCCCCGCACGGTGAGCCGAGCGTCGAAGGACTCCTCCAGCACGTGGAGGATCTCGTCGGAGGCGCCGACGACGAGGGCCATGTCCACCCCGCCGGGCGCCGTGAGCGTTGTCTGCATCAAATCAGTCATGCCCGCTATTGTACCCTATCTTGTGCATCTGCCATAGAACCGTTTGATTCGGGGGCATGAGTCTGCGTTATCCGAGGAAATCGGCGTAACATTCGCGAAGCAATTCGGGAGGCTCGCCTTCGTAGCGAATATAGAGTCGGCGACGCGCCCGGGTGAAGTGCACGTAGCGCAAGCGCTTCTCGCCAGCCAGATCGTCTGCGATCATACGATTGTAGTCGACGATGACGTTGTCGAACTCAAGACCCTTGCCGACCATCTCCCCTATGGCGTAGAAGCCGGGGCTGAGCACGTCCCCGGGCTCTTCCGGACACCTCAGCGGAAATTGAGCACGGGCGGCGACGCCCATCCAGTGTCCCACGCTCCCGATCAAGGCCGTTGTCTGCCCTTGAGCGCGCTGGGCGATATTCCGCAGAAGATCCACCACCCTCTGCTCGTCGGCATTCACTATGTGGATTTTATTCCGCGCATCTTCAATAGGGCACTTTGCTCCGTTGAGCCGTTCGGCAAAGCAACGGATGGCGTAGCTGTTTCGCTTGTTCTCCCGCAAGGTGATGGTATGCCCTCGCACGCTGGAATCGAGCTCCTTCCAAGTGAAGTCCCGCTGGTATATCTTCTGGTTCTCATCGCCCGACAGATAGACACGCGCTTTAGTGGTTGATCGGAACTTCAGCAGAAGCTGAACAGACTTAATGGAGAAATCCTGCACCTCGTCGATGGCGATGGCGTCGTAGCTTGGCAGCGAATTGGACGCGAGGAGCCTCTTCGTAGCCTGCTCGATGGTGTAGCACTCCTGCGCGGCAAGAGATGCGCGGAACTCCGCACACACCTCGAGTATGATTTTCCTGACCTCCTCGCCCGGACGGCGCTTGGTTCCACGGCCCGTACGGGCGGCCCGCAGATAAGGATCCTTCGAGGTATTCGGAGCCGCGGCGTCGCGCTCGTCCTCGTAGCGTGCCTCCAGCCACCTCAGCTCGTCGAGCATCCAGTCGATGTTTTCGGAAGAGGAGCCGTTGAGGTAATACGCCTCCTTCTGGGAGGGGTGTCGTTCGGCCACGCGTCCCATCGCCTGCCTCAAGATCGGTTCAACATCCGAATCGTAAGCGATCCTCCAGTATCGCCGAGAGCCTCCTTCAGTGACGAGCGGATACCGGACGTCCTGCGCGTAGGGTCGCAAGTGCTCGAAGCCGTCCTTCGGGGTGTTTCTCACCAACTGGTTGATGTACTCGTCGTAATGGACGACCTCGATATTACCCGCCTTCGAAGGGTATTCCGCCAGAAGTCTACGCACATAGCCGGCAAGAGATTTGTTGAAGCAGACGAACAGCGCCTTTTTAGCCCGCTTGTCGAACATCGACATTTGCCCGCCGTCTGAGACATCTGAGATGAGTTTGGCAAGCAGGCAAAGTGTTTTACCCGTACCAGCTCCTCCGGCAATTTGCAGGATGGAAACCGATGTTGTCGAGGTTCGGGGAAACGCCATCACCTCGAATTGGCTTTCGGTGGCTTTCCCGCGGCCTCGCAAGAGCTTCTCTATGAAGTCGTGCTCAGTCAGGATCTCGTCGACGCGAGACTCGGCGCGCCCGGCTCTCTGGTCAGCCTCTTCCATGCTCTGACGAACCGATTCGACGACCTTGTCACATTCCTCGAAGAGTCGCTCCCGCAAGACCACCGTCTCCTGCGACCCCTCATCGGCAGAATCGACGTTGAGGGCCTTTGCCTCTGCGAGGAGACCCGCGAGGCGCCCCATCACCTCTGCCGCATCTTGCCCTTGCTTCCGCGCCGCCGCGCCCGCCGACCTCACCTCGCGCTCGATATCCGCATCCCCGCTAATGAGGGCAGCAGTCTTTGCCCGACGGGACAATTGGGATATCTCGTCCTCCGTACGCACGACGAATATGGCGTCTGCGCCCCGCGGCACAGAGAGAGGCATATCTTCGTCGATACCGAAGCGCACGATGAGGCTGCGAAGGACGTCGTCGATAAGCTCGAGGGCCATCTGGGCGTCAATCACCTTCACCGAACGGTGAGCCCCGTTGTTTCCGAGGCGTCTAATTTCCTGGAATTTGCAGGCCATGGGTTTGTCGATCAGACCCTCGTCTTCCGCATAGCCTATAAGATCGACAAGTCGCATATCAGCATCTTTGTCGTCGACGAGAATCCGAAGCGCGTTTTCTGCGATGTTGCGGCATCCCGTCACTACAGCATCGGGATCCTCGGTTCCGTGCTTGCGCCAGAGCGGGATCTTCGTTGCTAGATCGGCTCGTCCCAACCGCGCCTGCAGAGCCTCGCCGCAGCGGGGCATGTAGTCGAAATACTTTACCGTAGCCTCACCCATCTTGCACACTTCCCATCAACTCAAAGGAGAATCCCCGTTCCCGCCGCACATCCCAACGAAAAATCGACCAGCATCATCCTTCCATTACAGGGCAGGCGAAAACAAGCCGGCACCTCACTCGAAGAGCGTCCGCGGCCTCCCATCGCTCGTTTCCGAATCCGGATAGCCCACGGCCTCAACGAACTCCTCGATACCGCCGATGCGGGCGGTATCGCAACCCCTCCTCCTCAGGCCGACGAAGATGGCGCAGCTTCTCGCCTGAGTGTTGTACTTGCGGCGCTTCCCCGTTCCAGGCGAAAACATGATGTCGGTGAACACGCGGTATTCCATAACCTGCTCGGCAAGGTCGGCATTCTGCGGCTGGGACAGGGCGCTCACATAGAGGAAGTCATAGAAACAGCTTCGGGGTACGGTGGGAAACGCCTCTCCGAGAAACTCGAAGTGGGAGAAGGTCGCCCCGGCGATGTCGTCCTGAATTCGATTGAAGAGCTCGTCGTCGCAATAGGCGGCGCGCAGTTTGGCGTCGAGGTGCGCATCCACGTAGCGCTTTGCCCTCGAGCCTGCAGGAAGGTCGAGCAGATCCCGGTAGGGGCCGCACAGGCGGCCATCCGCTCGCCTGAACACCTTGGCTCTTTGGAACCAGTTCTCCACACTCTGCACGCGATTGGTTCCTTCGTCGACATACTGGAGGTTCATTGCCGACAGGCGCTGCCCCACCTCGTAGTCATGCGATGCGGTGGACACCTCCAGAATATCGCATCGACGCACTCCGCGCGCGCCGTAGGCCTCGACGATTGCGGACGCCAAAGCGTCGCTCGAGCGCTGGCGCACCTGCCAGCTCATGCCGCTGTGCCAATCGAAGGAGATATCCTCCTCGTGAAAGACGCACTCGCCTCCCGAGACCGCGAAGAAGGGACGCAGCGCCCGATTGACCTTCGCCACGACCTATCCCCTCTCCTTCCCCAAGCCCTTTTGGGTATTGCGGTCGATGCGCCCCACCGCGGTCTCCAGCGACGCGAGGCGCTCGTCGAGGGAGCCTAGAGACTCCTGGATCGCGACAAGTGCGGCGGCGAGCATCTCATCGCGGGCCTCCACGGCGTCGCAGACAGCTTGCACCCGCTCGACACTCGATTCCATACGGCCGGATCGCTCGTCGAGGGCGTCCTGGGCACGCAACGCTTCCGATGCAACCACCTCCACGGAGCTGACCTGGCTCTCGATTTGATCGAGCGTGCGGCCGAAATCGGTACGTTGCAGCAACGAGAGCACCTTCTGCAGCTCCTTGGCGACCCCGTCAATCCGCTCCACGAGTTCCGAAAGCGTGCCGTAGTGGGAATCGATGACCTCCGCCTGCTCCTCGCAACTGCGCTGCTCGCCCTCGATAGCCTCGAGCGCCTCGACAATGCGGACCGTCTTCGCCTCCAGGGCCTCCAGTTCCTTCAGGTTCATAGCCTTCCTCTCATAGCCTTTGTCGCGATATCGTGCATTCGGTAGATTTTCCTCAGGCGAACCGCCTGCTCGAAGCCCAGCGGCGCCAGAACCTCTTGCTCGGACTTTCCGAGGACCGATGCCAGCAGCTGCACCAACGGGTGGAGACCTTCGGCAGATGAGGAAGCCGCCATGGCCGTTTCGAGGAACGCCATGAGCCTCTCGCAGGTCTCCTCCTCGGCGATGCCATAGCTCCCGACGCCGAAGTCGACCATGGCGCGGGCCGAGCGCAGGACCTGAGCCGCCTCGCCACGCAGCAGGTATCCCATGGTCAGCAGGTAGTGCAGCCCGTAGTGCTGGGGATAGTCCTCCAGCAGACGCAGCGACTGGCCGATCATGTTGTCTACTGCGTCGTCCGACACATAGCGCTCCATCACCCTGAGAAGCAGCTCGGTGTCCGTCGCATTGGCGAGGACGTCGAGTACGTCGATCTGGCCTTCGTCTTCTGTGGACAGATAGGCCAGAAGCTCTTGGCGAAACCTGTCGTCCACGTCGTCGACATCGCCGGCAGCGAAGGCCTTCTCGGCTGTCTCCAGCATCGTGAGAATCGCGCGGCGCCGCCCCTCCTCCAGAACCTTGTAGGTAAATGAGGAGAGCAAGTGGCGCAGCACGGCCATGATGAACTGCCTGTCGTCGTCGATGCCCTCTACCGCCCGCGCGAGCGATGCCGCAGCATGGTCGACGTAGGCCCGATCCGATTGGTAGGAAGATATGTAGTCGAGATAGCGCTCGATGACCGAATCCCGGAGAGCCTTCCCCTTCAGCGTTGCAGGCTGGATGAGGAAGAAGCCGTCTCCTCCCACGCCCCCGTACTCCATGGTGTAGCTCTGGAACACACCCAGGAGCTTGAAGCGGTAGATGGCCTTCTCCCGCGCCGTTTTACCGCAGATCTCGTCACCCTCGCCCGCGCCGTTCTCGCAGAAGGGAATATGCCAGCGGCCCTCGGCCCATCGCTCGGGGGAACAGGCGCCGAGCACTCGCCGGGCGCACTCGAGTTCTTGGTCCGCACCTCCGAACGACGAGGTGTGGAAGCGCAGGATGCGGCTCACATCGTCGTCGTTGTAGCGCCCCTTCTCTCCCTCGAGACCCTCTAAGACGTCCACCCTGCTCTGGGACGGATCGAGCATGCGCTGGTTCAACTCGGGAAAGTCGTTCGAGAGGATGAGGTAGGCGCACGCGAACTTGCCGTCGCGTGCGGCGCGGCCCACCTCCTGATAGTAGGCCTCAAGGCTGGAGGGTATGCCGAAGTGGGCGACCCAGCGCACGTTGGGCTTGTCGATGCCCATGCCGAAGGCCTTGGTCGTAACCATAACGGCAAGCTCGTCGTTCTTGAACTTGCGCGCCTGATCGCGCTTGAACTTTCCCCACTGGGCTCTCCCCATCCCCAAGGCCTTCGGAGGCTTGCCCGCATAACGGCCGCATCGATCGGGGAGCACGCGATTCAGATGATCCCACACGCCCAAATGCCCGTGCTCAACCGCCCTTGCGCTGTTCATGAGTCCGTACGGGCCGCTGGAGTGGGGACAGAAGACGATGCCGCAGCCCACCTCGTCCTGACCGGTACGATCTCCGTACAACCCTCGGACAGCGGACCCGAAGTCGCGGGGCAGAAGCGTTCGCACCACATAGTCGAGGGCGCCGATCTTCTCGCTCGACGCTACACGGAGAACTCGAAAGTGGATCTCCGGCCGATCGAAGCTGGGAGGGCGAATGATCGAGGAGGGGTCTGCTATGCCGAGGTCGTGCCTCATGTCGGTGAGCACGCTCATGGATGCGGTGCCCGTAAGGGCGAGCAGGGGCGGCACAGCCTCCCCCGTCCGGCAGACATCGCGGCAGGTGTCCGCGAGACCCAAGTAGGCGGGACGGAAATCATGGCCCCATTCGCTCACGCAATGAGCCTCGTCGATGGCAATGGTCGAGATGACATTATGCCGCGCATAGCGCTGCACCCGCTCGAGGAACCGCCTGTTCTGGAATCGCTCGGGAGTGACGTAGGCCATGAGATATTGGCCTACGCCCAGCAGGTACTCCGCATGGGCCCGCTCTTTCGAGCCCAGCTCGGAGTTGATGCCGACCACTCGGTCGATACCGCGATCCCTCAGATTCTCCACCTGATCGTCCATCAGCGACAGAATAGGGCACACGACAAAGGACATACCCGGCGTGATCAGGGAGAGCAGCTGGAACACAACCGACTTTCCGCTACCCGTGGGCAAGAGGACGATAGTGTCGCGACGCTGTACCCCACGCATGACGGCCTCGGCCTGACGCGGACGAAAGTGGGGGAACCTGAAAATGTAGTTCAAGAGGAATTCCAGACGCCCCAAATCCGGCGCAATATGGGCCGGCTCGCGCACGTCGGGGAAGGGAAACCCGACCTCCTCGGCTTTCCAAGAGAGGGACGAGATGCGCACCTCGCGATCGTCGAGGGGGTCGACGGCATTGCCCCAGCGCAGCACGGCGTCCGGGCGACCGTCCCCCATCGCCAGATCGATGCCGGCAAAGGGGTTGGGCACATCGTAGAGCGCCCCCACATGCCCGCCTAATTCGACCAGGTCCTCCAGGGCCAAAGCCGCCACATGAGACAAAGACCCCTCGTCATTGGCCGCGTCGCATCCAACTTCGAGCTCGACGGAGAAAGAAGCTCCCTCCCCGAGCCTACCCTGCTTGACGAGCTCCACGAGAACGCTTTGAACCTGATGGGCCAGGGCTACCTCGAAAGAGCCGTTGAGATTCTCCTCGAGCCACGGCGATACGACGGTGAGCCGACCGCGGTGGATGATCTTCTCGATGACAGCCAGAGCGGCGAGCTCCTGGGTTGATCGTTCCCCGCCATCCCGCACTCCCCGATAGCGCATGGTCCACGAGGGGAAGAGCGCCTTCGCGCGATTGCGTTCCTCTCGCAAGGAATGAACGTCATCGAGTCGCGTGGCTATGGAGTCGAACGTGAGCGACAACTCGATGTCATCAAGCTCTCGAGTCGCAATGGCATAATCATCCTCATCGGGCCACCAGGACGTGAGGTAATACTCCACCCTCTCCTCATCGGAGCGCGCAATGGCGCCTCCTTGGCCGAAGACTTCGTCACGCCAAGAGAAGTGCCGGTCGTTGATCTCAATGCGGCAGGGACTGTTCTGGCTTCGGAGTTGCGCTGCGAGTTTCTCCATGAGCGGTTCGACGGTCTTTTTATCTTTCGCCGAAAATTGAACCGACTGGAAGAAACGTGGCTCTATGTCACGCGAGACGAGGAGCTCGGCCTGGTTGTCCGTCGGCCAATGCGGCTTAAGGCCGGGATGGCGTGCCCCCCCCCGAAGATCTCCTCCACGCCGCAGCGCTCGGCC
>OLPU01001404.1_pt1 | contig 18109 bp, 18 predicted proteins | sample 1673111 | NCBI WGS metagenome assembly OLPU01 (sample SAMEA3136755, study PRJEB25190) | human gut metagenome | reverse complement strand
GCCCTACGGGTAGAGGGCGACGGAAGTAGATTTTATCGTCCAGCACCGTATAGGAATTTCTATCCACGCCCTCCGGGTGGAGGGCGACGTGTTAAAGCTTGTTCCCATGTCTGCGACGGAGAGAGATTTCTATCCACGCCCTCCGGGTGGAGGGCGACAAGGATCATGACAAGATCGACAAGCCAACCAATACCATTTCTATCCACGCCCTCCGGGTGGAGGGCGACGCCCACCCAATAGCCGTTGCTCTCCACTGTGCTAAATTTCTATCCACGCCCTCCGGGTGGAGGGCGACGCAAAGTGATATCGAGACGCTGTTTAAAAATTAGTAATTTCTATCCACGCCCTCCGGGTGGAGGGCGACCGTACAAAGTATAACGCCGCCCCGCCGGAACAGGATATTTCTATCCACGCCCTCCGGGTGGAGGGCGACTTTTTGCGCCGTCGCTTACGGCCTTTCCCGGCAATTTCTATCCACGCCCTCCGGGTGGAGGGCGACAGGTTAACCCTCCCACGTGGGGACATGTGTCTGGAATTTCTATCCACGCCCTCCGGGTGGAGGGCGACAAAGCAAGCGCTTGACGATGAAAAACTTGTACATATTTCTATCCACGCCCTCCGGGTGGAGGGCGACAAAAGCTCCGGGTCGCGCAGGCGATCACGGACGCATTTCTATCCACGCCCTCCGGGTGGAGGGCGACCATCGATGTCGCCATCGACGACCGGCATTGTGCCCGGATTTCTATCCACGCCCTCCGGGTGGAGGGCGACGACGGGCACATACAGCTATACGCTCGCGCCCACCGATTTCTATCCACGCCCTCCGGGTGGAGGGCGACAGCAATAGCAGCACACGCTGTATCGATCTCCGCGCATTTCTATCCACGCCCTCCGGGTGGAGGGCGACAATACAGGTCGTTGTCGGCATCGCCGTCGATTTGGATTTCTATCCACGCCCTCCGGGTGGAGGGCGACTTCCGCAGAAAGTCTTTGTGGATAAATGCCGGATAAATTTCTATCCACGCCCTCCGGGTGGAGGGCGACTTCGACGACCTTACAGCAGAACTTTGGAACAAGTTTATTTCTATCCACGCCCTCCGGGTGGAGGGCGACCTGTTAGGCGCTACGACGCAAAACACGTTTAAGTTCATTTCTATCCACGCCCTCCGGGTGGAGGGCGACTCGGAATACCCTGTAAAATAAATACAGTGCTATTTGATTTCTATCCACGCCCTCCGGGTGGAGGGCGACGCGCAAAAAACCCCAATTTTGATTTTAGCCGATATTTCTATCCACGCCCTCCGGGTGGAGGGCGACGCCTGATAATCCAGTTGAGATTAAGAGTGTTGTATTTCTATCCACGCCCTCCGGGTGGAGGGCGACCAGGTCAACCCGCCCGCGTGGGGACACGCGTCTGGAATTTCTATCCACGCCCTCCGGGTGGAGGGCGACGGACGCAGCTCAGAAGGGAGCAAGCACATGATCCATTTCTATCCACGCCCTCCGGGTGGAGGGCGACTGGGAGATCCCGAACCCTGTCAACGCCATGGCCAAGATTTCTATCCACGCCCTCCGGGTGGAGGGCGACGACTCCAGGCGTGGCGGTATGTGGTTTGAGCGAATATTTCTATCCACGCCCTCCGGGTGGAGGGCGACAGCAAAAACGGACAAAGTTTTCGTCTGTTTTTGCGCAAAAGGGAGAAGAATTTGCCTCTTTAAGACGCGGAAAGAGAGAATTTGCCGGTGGCGTTTTAAAAAGGACAAATTTTGGGTTTTGATTTGGTGCGAAGGAAGCGGGAAAAGCGTGTGTGCTTTGGCTTCGCACTGCGGGTAATCAGATGAGCAGGACGGAACCCTGCGCGTAGGCGGGCTGTACGCCGACGTGCTCTACATTTTGCTTATATTGATTGCCGAGGCGGTAAAACCGCAGGCTGTCCGTTTCGGGCTCGATGAGCGCGGTGAGCTCTGCCTTCAGTGTAACATACTGCGCGGCGGTCAGCAAGCACTCGAAAACGGAGTTTTGTACGCGCTGCCCGTGGTCTACGCACTTTTTAGCGACTTTGCGGAGACGCTTTTTCCCGGCGGCGGTCTCCGTGTTGACGTCGTAGGTAATTAAGACCAGCATTTTGACCTCACTTCCAGAAAAACGGCGGATACGCTTCCAAATCGCCGCGCAGGGTGCGGGCGAGCAGGAGCGCCTGCACGTAGGGCACGAGCCCCCACGGAATCTTCTCTTTTAAGAACGGGTGCGTAATCTGCTCCTGCTTTTTGCTTTGCCATGCGCCGAGAAATGCGCGGCGGCCGTCGTCTGTTAAAAGCACGGCACCGCTTTCCTGCTTTTGCAGGTGCTTTGCGGTGATGATCTTGCGGTTCACGCAGGAGAGCACAAAGCGGTCGGCATACACGGCGCGCAGCTCCTCCATGAGGTCGAGTGCGAGACTGCGGCGACCGGGTCTTGGGCGGTGCATGAAGCCGATGTACGGGTCGAGCCCGGCACTTTCGAGCGCGGCGATGCAGTCGCGCGTGAGGAGTGTATAGGCGAATGAAAGTAGGGCATTGATGTTATCGAGCGGTGGTCGGCGGCTGCGCGAGGTAAAACGGAAGTCGCTTTGCTGCTGCAAAACGAGGTGGTTAAACATACCAAAATACAGCTTTGCGGCTTCGCCCTCTAAGCCGAGCAGCTGCGCGGGGTCTTCGCAGGAGGCGATGAGCGGCAAAGACTGTGCCATTTGTGCGGCGGCTGTTTTAAGCGCTTCCACGGGTACGCGCTGGGGGTGGTCGCGCGTGGCGCGCTCCAAGACCCAGCGGGCGTTATAGACCTTGCCGAGGATGAACCCGCGGGCGTAGCGGCAGCTTTGATAGGGATCGTCGGACACGCGATTCTGCGTTTGCCGCAGGAGGACGTTGCCATGCTCTTCGCCGACGGTGCGTGCCAAAAACTGCCCGCGCGGGGAGAAAAACGCGATGTCCACACCGCGCTGCACGCAGGCACCCATCAAGGCGGGACTTGCGCCGGCGTAGGCGAAACAGAGAATGCCCTCGAGCGTGTGCAGCGGGAAGCGCGCGACTTCCTTTTGCTCGCGGCTGATGACGACGTTTTCGCCGTTTACGGAGAGATACGCGTCTTCGCTGAGCACGAACAGGGTGTTGAGCAGTTGTCTCACGGAGTATCCTCCTCGCTTTCAAAAATGTGGGCGCGCAGGTACGAGACGGGGTCTGCACGGCTGCACAGCACCGGCAGGCAAATCGATTTTAACGAGCAGGCGTTGCAGTGCTTGCCGGGTTTGACTTTTGGTGTGTAGCCGCGGGCGAAATAGCGGTTCATTTCGGCAGCGGTGTCTTCCGTTTTGCGGCGGAGTTCTTCCGTGAACGGAACAACCTCGCGGCGGCGCGTTTCTATATAGTAGAGCGCGCCCGCGGGAATATCGCACACGAGCATTTCTTCAAGTGCCATGGCTTCGGCGCAGAGCTGCAAGCGGTCGGCATCGGTCTCTTTTTCGCGGCCGTGCTTGTACTCGATGGGGTAGGGCAGCCAAAATCCGGGCTGCCCCTCTAAAGAAATGCCGTTTTTGTCTTTATGAAACTCTACGACGTCGCACGCGCCGGAGAGGTTCAATTTACGGCTGAACACGCGCATGCCGCGCACGGTGAAAACGTTGTCGCGCTTTTCGGACAACGTTTCATCGTGGCAGCGGACGTGGTCGAGCTGCCCCTGTGCGGTGCGGGCATTTTCCTGCCACTGCTGCTCGATGTGGATGAGCGCCCATTGGCGGCGGCAGAACGCGAAGTGCTGGATGCCGGACATTAAAAGTCCGTCTTCACGCGCGTCCATTTAGGAAAGACGTTCGCAGGTGACGCCTTCGGGCAGGTTTTCGGAAACGGTGACGGTGTAATCGGAGAATTTGCGCGGGACGGCTACGCCGTCGACCTTTTTAACCGTTACGGCATCGAACAGCTTATAGGAAGCGGCGTTGCCAAGCTCGGACGCGTGCTTGAAGATGATGAGCTCGCGCACGGCCATTTTGCCGCGGGCGGCGCTGTGGTCGTTTTCAAACATATTGAGAATAGCCTGCCAGAGCATTTGAAGGTCTTCTTCGGAGAAGCCGGTCACGCGGCGGGCGAGGTTGGCGGAAACGAAGCCCTCTGCGCGGTAAAGACCGTAGGGCACGACGTATTTGCGGCCCATTTCGGTGGTTTTGTTCTGGGCGTCGGATTCGGTGGTGATGGCAGTGCGGGTAATGGTGACCTCCTGCGGCACGATGGGGTCGATGGAGCGGGCAAAGCCGAGCTGCACCGGGCCGCGTACCTGACCGCAGTTTAAAGCGCCCTTTACGAATGTTGTCATGACTGCGCCGAATGTGCGGATGTCGAAAAACTCGCTGCACATGAAGTCACGGAGCTTGAGGTCGATATCCGGGTCATTGCTGCGGAGCTTTGTCACAATCTTTTTGGCGTCCTTGCCTTTTTGGATCTCAGCAAGCTCTTCGCCGATGCCGAGCGCTTCTCCGGCTTCGAGGTCGCTGCGGTTGAGCGGAACCTGATCCTTAATGTAAATGCGCCAGCCGGACGCATCTTCCTTGACGTCCTGCACATAGTTGCGGATCTTGCGCTTTAAGCACACATCGGTTATGATGCCGTTGCCGGTTTCCGGGTCTACGCGCGGCATGTTGCCGGCATCGGGGTCGCCGTTGGGGTTGCCGTTTTCCACATCGAATAAGATCACGAAATCGTAGCGGTTTTGAATGGGTTCACGCATGGTTATGCCTCCTCTTTCTGTTCGGTGGTGTCTGTCTTTTTCTTAAAATATTCCTGACGCTGCTGGTAGTAGCCGAGCTGGAACGCGCCCTGTTCTGCGAGCATAAGCTGCTTTGGAAAGGTTTCGCCGAGCTTGTCCGAAAGTTCGCCGATGGATTTATCCAGTGCAATCCGCTGACCCTCGTTGAGCTTTGCGAGGTGCTTCTGCGCTAAATTGATGAGCGAGGGGAACACAAGGCTCGGCGTAGCGGAAGCGGAGTTAAAAAAGCGGTCTTTGATGGTGGTGTTGATGTTGGGATTTGCGGCTTCCTGTGTGCGCTCCAGAACGGCGAACAGACGGCCGAGATTGTAGGGGATATTGGTGCTTTCTTTGTTTACGGACACGGTCAAAACCTCCTTTGGACAAAGCGGGTCTTCGTTTTTAGAATAATAAGCTTTTATGACGGACGCGCGCGCCCAGGTGACATTATGCTCGGCGCGGATGCGCTGCACGGTGCCGTTTAGTAAAGTGGCGGGGTAGCGCGTATCGTTTAAGATGGAAGTGAGCAGGTCGCCGGAAAGGCGCGGGAAGGATTTTTGCAGCTCTTCATCGGCTTTTTTCCAGTCTTTGGAAAAGCGGACGGCAGAGCGCGCGAGGGTGTAGGGCCAAAGCGTGTCGAATTTTTCGTAGGCCGGGCGGGTGATCTCCAAACGCTCGTAATGGGCGTTCACGTTTTTGGCGAGCTTTGTGAAGGTATCCTGCCAGAAAAAGCGAACGGAAAGACGCGCGGCGTTCGGCGCGAGCCCCAGAATGTAAAAGTGTGTATCGGGGCTGAGGTGCATGTCCTGTAGGTCGGCTGTTCTGCCGGATACAAGTTTTTGAATTGCGCCTAAAATGTCGTTTTCACTCCAATCGGACTGCTCCTGCGGACCGAAAAGCATAGCTCCCGCAAATGCGGCGATGGCAGGATCGGCGTTTTCCACCCAATATACGACGGTGACGTCGCCGATGCGGCGGACATTATCACTGCGCAGCAGGTAGTTTAGCGCCTGCGTGTAGGCGGTCATGGCGTAGGTGCTGACGGGAGCGTTCTCGCCCTGCTCGTGCCCGTAGGAGCAGAAGGCATCGGCGTTGAACGAAACGAGCGATGCGCCGGAGCTTTGTGCGCCGCGCACGCCCTGAATGTTGCCATGCAGACGCGCGGCGGGGGCGAGCCTGCCGGTGACACTGCACCGGGTGGGCGTGTCGGAATCTGAAGCAGAATCATAGGCCTGCTGCCACGCGGCGGCGATGTCAGAGTCGTTTGCCGCGGGCTTATTGTTATAATAAAAGATCAGATTGCCGCCCTTATAAATTTCCGAAAGATAGGGCTGCAAAGCAGGGTGCTCGACGGCAGAGGGGGGATTCCAGGTATCGAAAAACGCACGGACGGCTGCGGCAGCCTCACCGGGGGTATCTTTCAAAATTTCCAGATGCTTTTCGCGGCTGGCTTCAAAGCAAGCTTTGGTGCGCTCGGGCTTACCTTTGTCGTCCACGCCGAGCAGGTAGGAAGACGTATCACACAGAAAATTTGCCGCAACACCGGAAGAGCGCTTAACCTGTGCGGGCACGGCGAGCTGCTGCGGCAGCATCTTTTTACCGTTTGGAGAGGGCCTTTGGAGGGGAGAAACATCGAAAAGGGAACCGTCCGGGTTTAGGTCCAGACGCCAGCTGACATTGACTTTGCTCCAGCCCGGGCGGTCGATCTCACCGCGGGCAAGGAGCGCTTCGTAATACTGAACTAAGGCTTGCAGGATCATCTGAACACCTCGCAGCCGGCCACCTGAATGACACCGTGCTCCATTTTGGCACGGAAATACAGGGGCGTGATATTTTGTGGGTCGGAATAATCGAAATCGTACAGCATAAAGCCGAGGTCACGCGTCTCGTCAATCGTCGGGATCGGGCCACCCTCCCACTGCTTGAAGTGTGCGGGAAACTCGCGGCAGCCGAAGTACGGGGTGGAAAAGCACTGGCCTTTTCTCATGCGGCGCGTGACGATGTCCTGAAACTTGCCGGGGTTATCGCCGGGTGCGGCTTTTTCCGGCAGCATCTCGAACTCCGCTTCGATGACATAGTGGACGTTCGTCAGCACCATGGAGGCGCGCTGGACAATCTGTTTCGTCGTGACGAGGTACGGCTCATCTTCCTTGCCCTGCGCGATGCGCATGGCGGTGCCCCCGAGAATTTTGCTTTTTACCTCGTTGCGCCGAATGGTGGTGAACTCGATGGGGTTCAAAACGTAGATGCGGCGGATATGCCAGCGTATTCCGGGGTGATAATACAGACTTTCAACTATACCGCGCGCGGCGGACGGGGTGGGGACATCGTAGCTTACACGCTCGACTTTCATCTCTCCGCGTGTGAATAACGCATACGGGCCCCAGACTTCCAACTGAATCAATAAGATCAACTCCTTTCAAAATTCAATTAATGTTGTTTTAATAATTCAACTATATAACGATTATTTGAACGTGTCAAGATAAAATTTGAATTTAGTTTATTTTTTACGGAATTTATAAAGCATAATTTGAATACGTATTGCTTTAATACGTATCATATGGTATAATAGATTTGAATCAGGAGGGGAATTGAAATGCCGAAGAAGCCAAAGGAACTGGAACGGATCATTTTAGAAGACGGCTGGGTGTTCAAGATGCAGACGGGTTCGCACCGCCATTATACGCACCCGACGAAGCCCGGCAAGGTCACCATTCCGTTTCATTGCAAGGACATTCCGAAAGGCACGGAAAATTCCATTTTGAAGCAGGCAGGTTTGAAATAATCTCCCCCGCTTCCGCTTAGACTATATCAGGAGGTCGATTTTATGCTGTCAGCTTATCCCGCTTGTTTTTTTAAGGAAGAAAGCGGTTATTCTGTTGTTTTCCCCGATCTGAGCGATCTGTCCACCTGCGGCGAAACGCTCGATGAAGCGCTGCGCATGGCGGTCGATTGCCTTGCCGGGTATCTGTACTGGCTGAAAAAAGACGGTGAAGCCGCCCCGGCGCCCTCGTCCGTGGACGCGATCCGCCTTGCAGACGTCGCCGCCGAGCTGGAAGTGTCGATGGACGGCGCGTTCGTGAACATCATCACCGTGGACGTGGAAGAATACGCCAAAACGCACTTTGAAAAAGCCGTCAAAAAGACGCTGACCATTCCCGCGTGGCTGAACACCGCCGCCTTAGAGCAGAACATCAACTTTTCACAGGTCCTGCAAGACGCGCTGAAAGCCCAGCTGCATATGGGATAAAATCAAGTTAAGGTCGCTGTCTGTTTTTACAGGCAGTGTGGGTAGAAATAATTATTGTTGATTTGTATAGAAGGGTCGGTAAGGGTTTACCTTACCGGCTTTTCTATTTTATATAAACAGAGCGGTTTCGGTTTGGTCGAGGGTGAGGCCGAGGGCACTGTCGTAGCGGCGGGGATCGGCGAGGACATAGAGCGCGCCGCCGTCGATGCTCTGCACGGCGCCGACTTCGCGCAGGGCAGCGAGCTGCTGCGGGTAGACGTTCACACTGTACTGCCCGAGCTTTCTGAACAGGATGCGGCTGCGTTCGCCGCGATACAGCCGCTCAACGAGGGCTTCGCCTTGGTCGATCGGGATATACACGGGCGTGGTGCAGTTTTCAATGACCCGTACCTTTTCCGCAACGGAGGCGAACGGGAGCATCTCGTTTTCGAACGCTATGAGAATTTTCTCACGGTCGAGATCTTCTTTGCCGTACAAATCGCGATAGAACTCAAAATACGCGCGGATTGCAGCTAACGAAGTGATGTCCTCCATGCGTTTTGAAATGTTCTTCATGGCTGCGGCGGGCTGGCGCATGTAGGGCGGCGGGGTGGTGTTCTGGACGGTGAAGACGGTCACGAGGCTTTCATCTAACGGACGCTTGCCCTCGCGATTGCAGCGGCCGGCGGCTTGCAGGACGGAATCAAGCCCGGCTTCTTCGCGGTAAACGCGCGGGAAATCCACATCGACACCGGCTTCGATGAGCGAGGTGGAAACGACGCGGCAGGGCAGGCCGATTTTTAAGCGTTCGCGAATTTCCTTAATGCGCGCTTTGCGGTGGGCAGGGCACAGGTGTGTGGTGAGGCAGTACGCGCCGTCTTCCGGCAGTGCTTGATAGATTTTCTGTGCGTTTGCGATGCGGTTGACGATGCAAAGCACCTGCGGCAGCGCGGTGAGCTCGGCGGTGAGAGATTCTGTGCTGTCAAATGTGTGCTGCGCGATTTTCGTGCGGCGGAAGGTCTCGAAATTTTCAGGGACATTGGGACAGATCTCTTTGATCGGCAGGTCGATTTTCAAATCGGAAAAAACACCGTCTAACGCGGGCTGCGTGGCGGTGCACAGGACGACAATGACGCCGTACTTTCGGGCAAGCTCGGCAAGCGCCGCCGTGAACGGCTTTAGATACGGCATGGGCAGCGTCTGCACTTCGTCTAAGATGAGCACGCTGTTGGCGAGGTTGTGCAGCTTGCGGCAGCGGGCGGGTTTGCTCGCAAACAGGGACTCAAACAGCTGCACGGTGGTCGTGGCGATGACGGGGGCGTCCCAGTTTTCTGCGGCCAGCATTTTGCGGTATTCTACGGGGTTCGGGCTTTCGGAAAAGAGATATTCCGCACTGCTGTGGTGCTCAATGACGTTTTCCGTGCCGAAGATTTTTTCAAACGTATCGGCGTTTTGGTCGATGATGGACGTGTACGGCGCGGCGTAGATGACGCGGCTCATGCAGTTTTGCACGGCAGCGGTCAGCGCAAATGCCATGGCAGCGGTCGTTTTTCCGCCACCCGTCGGCACGGTAAGCGTATAAACACCCGGTGCGGCGGTGCTGCCGGAGGCTTTGCACGCATCCAAAATGGCGCAGCGCTTTCGGTTGAGCTCGGTTTTGGGCGGATACCACGGTGCGATGTACGTTTCCAAGCGGTCGAGCAGCGCAGGGAGCGCATCGTAGTTGCCGCGCGGGGCAAGTGCGCCGTCCATAAAGGTTTCGGTGTCGATGAAATCGGCATCAACAAGGCAAGAAAACAGCATGCGGATATAAAACGAGAGCCGAAACCCGGTGTTGAATTCTCGCATGTTAAAGGGCTTGACCGGCGGCAGAGTGACTTCGGTTTTCCAATCGTCATACGGTTCGAGGTCGCGTTTTAAGCGGCCCGAGAGGGTAGCGTCGTTTTTGGTATCGGCGCGGGAGCCGAAATTCGGTATGCCGCCGTGGTGGCCTGCGATGGCGAGCGCCAGATACCCGACACCGTGCGCGCAAGCTTCTTTTGCGCCGGCCGTGGAGTGGTCTACGCGCACGCCGCCGTCTAATCGATGCTGAAAGGCATCGCTGTACTTGCCGATGTCGTGCAGTAAACCGAGCAGATAGCCGTCTTCCTCCGCGCCGAATGCGGCGGCAAACTGCTTTGCAAGCTCTGCCGTGCCGGTGAGGTGTTCGTATACGGTTTGCTCGCGGGAATGATCTTCACTTATATGTGCCAGCTTTTTCGCCATAAAATCACCTTTTCGTCTTTGCTAAGACCATCATAGCACGGGAAAAGTACAATGTAAATATGCTAAATTTGAAGAATGGGTAAGGTGAGCGGAAAAGCGACAGGCGGGGGTGGGGGCGTCGAATGCGGCGGTATTCGCTTCATCTAAGAGCTTCATTTACAGCCCGAATTGCGCGCGGACTTTTTGGAGCCTTTCGGCGTTTTGGGGGCTGCTTATTTAAATAAATCAGCATCACTATTTAACTTTAAAAATTCAGTTAACCTATCTTGATTTACATTATACGAAATCATATTACCTTCTTCAAAAATATAAAATGGTCTATTTCCAATAATTTCAAATTTGCCATTCTCATAATAAATAGTATCTTCTTCAGGGAGAGCTATTATTTTTTCCTTTTTTGATAATTCTAGCAGATAGTTTTTATTTAATTTAGTCTTTTCTTCATCTTGATTTGTAAAATGACAAAGAAAAGAAAAATGGTTTACTACATCAAAACCCATTAAATCTTTAAGGTCAACTTCATTTTTGTCTGCATATTTACATGTGTCGATACATTGCCCTAGAATTATAGCACCAGCACTTCCTCCAAAAACAATACCGTTATTTTCAATAAAAATTTTTATTTTTTCAAATGAACCACTATCTTTCAAATCTTTTAGTAATTTAAAAGTATTTCCACCACCAATAAATAATGCGGAATAATTTTCTAAATTTTTATTAAATAAATCAGCACCCGAAACAACCATATCTATATTTGGAACATCAACCCCTTTTAATTCATTCTTAATCCATTCATAACAGCTTGGATATCTTTCACTTGGCATAGCAAGTGGAATATATAATATAGGTTTATTATGATCTATAACTTTATTTAATTTCTTATTTGCATCAACTGTTTGTTGTCCACAACCTCCACCGCATAAAAATATTCTCATCCTATCTCATCTCCATATACATTTCTCTTGTTATTAAAAGTTGTTTTGCTCTTACTTTCTTTGCCAAAAACTAACTCTTTTTTCGTAATTCTATTGAAAAAATCAAAAAATGCTATAATTAACACAGTTGATTTAATCAATCTTTGGAGTGCATTTTTTCGAGTATAAGAAAAGTTAAGGCTCGTTTGTAAGGGCAAACATGGAAGATATCTCCGTTTTGGTTTTTCCCTTATTTTATCATGAAGAAAGCAGAGAGGGCAAGAGAGCGGTTTTCAATTTAAGGGACTTTCGGCAGATTTTTCCCGATAAAACCAAAAGCCCCGAGCGGCATTGCTTCCGCTCGGGGCATAATCTTAATGTTTGCGTTTAAGCCTGAGGCTGATTGTTGTCACAGTTGGGGCACTTGCCGGCTTCGTTCAACGGCGAACCGCACTTGCCGCAGAATTTGGCTACGGGTGCGCTCTGCGGGACTTGGGGCTGCGGGTTCTGAGGCTGTGCTGCCTTAGACCGAAGCTGCTGGCGCAGGTCGCCCATGTCGGGGGCCATGAAAATGCCGTTCTTCTCTTCGTTTCCGTTCTGGCTGCGGAGCTTATTGTTAATGGAGATTACGTTTTTCAGCAGCAAGACTGCCATCATCAACAGTTCATACACCAGTCGGATCATAATGGGTCCGATGATCATGGTCAGGATGCCGTAGACGCCCAGCCAGTGGCGATTGCCAAAGTAGTCTTCAGGCGCGGCAAAGAGCATGAAGAAGCCCAGAATGATCATATCTGCCGTGAAGAAAATGTACAGAGCCTGCAGAATTTTCTCTACGATCAGGTACTTGAAATTGCAGGTATCGTGGAGGAACTTGCCGAAAGCGTTGAGCTTTTCGCGGCGTTTTTCGGGGACGATAAACACATAGGCCAAAACTGTGGCGACGATAGCCAAAATTCCGCCGACGATGGCGAATATACCGAGCTGCTCGATTGCATCACTATAAATATTCATGTTGTACCTCTCTCTTTCTTTGCTGTAATGATTAGGTAAACAGGTACCCTCTAAACTCAAAATAGCATACCTCTAAATCCGAAATTTGTCAAGATTCAGATCCATATGGAACGTTTAAGGCTGTCCGTGCTAAAATGATATGACCCAAAAAAGAAGAGAAGTAAACCTCAAAGTGGTATAGTAGAATTACCACAAACCACCAAAACGCCACAAAGAGGTAACTTCTCATGAACAGGATAACACAAGAAGCATATAAGCGTCAAGCCGTAGTGAAAACAGCACAGCGAAAAGGAAAAACCTATGCAAGCCGAATGTACAGCGTGAGTCTGTCCAGCGTGAAGCGCTGGTGCAGAAGATACGACGGAAGCTGGCAATCGTTGAAAGAAAAGTCGCACAGACCGAATAGCCATCCGCATCAGCATACTGCCCGTGAAGAAGATATGATTCGTGAAGCTGTGCGGCAGTCTTACTTTCGCTATGGCTGGGAAGGTGCATATATGGCAGCAAGGGAAGGCGGTTACAGCAGAAGTTACAGCGGATTCATCTATGCTGTCAAAAGACTCGGACTGTGCGGAGGCAAGCAGGAAAAGCCAAACATACGCAAGAGTGACCGCCGGTATCCCGAGATTCTCGTCCCGGGGGAAAAAGTGCAGGTAGATGTTAAAGAAGTGCCGTATAACTGCCTGAAAGGCGCAGCAAGACGGGACGAAAAGCACTTATACCAATGGACAGCCATAGACGAATGCACCAGAATACGATTTGTTTACGGGTTTGAGGAGCATACACCGGAAAACTCGGTAAAGTTCTTCAAAATGTTTCAAAGAATATTTCCGTTCAAGATTCAGACAATCCAGACGGATAACGGGACGGAGTTTACATACAAGCACATCAGCGATACGGAACTCTGTCCGTTTGACATTGCTTTGAAGAACACCGGTGTGCAGCACAAGCTGATTCCGCCCAGAACGCCTTGGCACAACGGCAAGGTAGAGCGGAGTCATCGAAACGACCAGCGCTATTTTTACAACCGGGAAAAGTTTGCAAGTGTAAAAGATCTAAACCGAAAGCTCAAAGATCATTTGCGCTGGAGCAACAGAAAGCCCATGCGCACGCTGGGCGGCAAAAGCCCTCTTGATCTCCTCCGTGAAATTCTTTTTAACGCCTGATTCTTTTCTATCCCTCTTTTCTTTACCTTCTGTGAGTCATATCTATTTACAACGCAGAAACTACTACAAGTAATATACCGAGTATTCTTCCCACAATTTTTGACTTCTGATATCCTAAAAGAGCAACTATTTCAGACGTAGCAAATGGTAGTACAACAGCAACTATACCCATTACTATAATTCCGTCTCCAATAATGAAGTCACTGTTTGATAAAACTCCATAAATCATAACAAGAAATCCAATAATTATTCCGATAATAAAATATTTGATTTTACCTTCAGCTTTTTCAATGTTCTTTGTATAGTCGTTTTCACATTTATTACAACAAAACTCAAAACTGTTACTTATTTCTCTGCCACAATATTTGCATTTTTTCATTTTCTGTCACCTCGACAACTTCCGATTGTTACATTGGCGAATGAATCCACATGTATCCCAAAATCAAGACACTAGGCACTATTACAAGCAGCAAAGCAATTACGCAGAACGGGGCGGGGCGGCGTCCAGCCTGTGGATGCAGATGAAGACGGACGTGCTGAATATACCGATGACCGCGCTCCACACGGCGGACTCCGGTACGGTGGGCAGCGCCATGATAACCGGGGCGGCTATCGGCTGCTTCGGGAGTCTGCAGGAGGCCGCCGCGCAAATGGTGAGAGAAAAAGAGACCTACTACCCGGACCCGCGGCAGCACGAGCGGTACATGGAAATTTATGAGCGCTACCGGCAGCTGTACGCCGCACTTCGCCCGTTGGTATGATTTTGAGCATAATTTATGCAAATAAGAACTACAGTATAAATCACGAAAGGAATACAAATTATGAACTCATTTATTTATGACATACCCACCAAAGTTTATTTCGGCCCCAACCAGCTGGGTAATCTGGGGAAAGAGCTTGCGGCCTATGGGAAAAAGGTCCTGCTCTGCTACGGCGGGGGTTCTATAAAAAAGAGCGGCCTGTATGCCCGGGTGGCGGCCCAGGTGAAGGAGGCCGGGCTGGAGCTGTTCGAGCTTTCCGGGATAGACCCCAATCCCCGGGTCACATCCGTCCGGGCGGGGGCCGATATCTGCAAGAGGGAGGGGGTGGATGTGGTTTTAGCCGTTGGCGGCGGCTCGGTGCTGGACTGCAGCAAGTATATTGCCGCCGGGGCCTGCTATGACGGGGACCCCTGGGACTTTTCATCGGGCGCCGCCGCTCCCGAAAGGGCCCTGCCCCTTATAACGGTGCTGACCCTGGCGGCCACCGGCTCCGAGATGGACAACGGCGGCGTTATCACAAACATTGAGACCAAAGATAAGATAGGCAGGGGTTATCCCTGTATGCAGCCCAAGGTGTCCTTCCTGGACCCCACGGAGACCTATTCTGTGGGCAGATACCAGACAGCCTGTGGCTGTGCGGATATCCTGTCCCACCTGTTGGAGATATACTTTGTGCCGGAGGGCGGCAGTATGTATATGCTGGACCGATTTATGGAGGGCATGATAAAGACGGTGATAAAGTATGCCCCTGTTGCCCTTGAGCAGCCCGACAGCTATGAGGCCAGGGCCAATCTCATGTGGACCAGCTCCTGGGCAATAAACGGGATGGCCGGAGCGCTGCAGAACTGTGACTGGACCTGTCATCCCATCGAGCATGAGCTCTCAGCCATTTACGACATCACCCACGGCCTGGGCCTTGCTATCCTCACTCCCCGCTGGATGAAATATGTGCTGGACGATACTACGGTGGGCCGCTTCCGGGAGTATGGAGTGAACGTGTTTGGCATCGACCCGTCTCTGCCGACTATGGATATTGCCCGAAGGAGCATAGAGCTGACTGAGGACTTCCTCTTTAATAAGCTGGGATTGCAGTCTACCTTGACGGAGATTGGGATTGACAGCAGAAATTTTGATATAATGGCAGGCAAATCCTGCCATGGGGAAGTGCTAAAGGGGTACAAAGCGCTGACGCCGGAGGATGTACGGAAAATTCTGGAGATGTGCCTATGAAAGTTATAGTACTGTCAGATGTCCACGCCAATATCTGGGCGCTGGACGCGGTTTTGAAGCAGGAGAGGGAATATGATCTTCTCTGCTTCGCGGGGGATATGATAGACTATGGCACCGCCCCCGCCGAAGTGATCGAGCGGTTCCAAAGTTGTTCCAGAGCTGTTTTGGTAAAGGGGAATCACGATGACAATGCGGTCCGGGTTTTTCATACGGAGGACTTCCGTCATGCGTCCGCGGGGCAGTACAAATGGGTCCACCATAATCTGGAGCGGATGACCGGCGAACAGGTAGCCTATATAGATTCTCTCCCTGAAAGCGCCGTGTTTCAGGCGGACGGGTGGGTCTATCTGGTGCAGCACCAGTACCGGCCGGGAAGCTATGAGGTGATCGAATGCCGCCATGCATTTGAGGAGCATTGGAGACGGCATACTCCAAAAGAATATTGGGCCGCTCCCCGACGGCGCATGGTTTTTGGCCACACCCACCGCCAGTGCGTCCATATCCTTGGTGACGGGATGGAGTGGCTCAACCCCGGCAGTGTTTCATACCATCGCCTGGATGATCCGGACAAAGACGCCTGCTATATGGTCATTACCGACGGCAGCATCAAGATGCGCTCCCTGCCCTACCCGAGGGAGCCGCTGCTGAAAGAGACTTTCCGCCAACTGAAAGCCGGCCGCATGGCGGAACAGGAGATGCGTTACTTTTTCTACTATTTTGGAGATGCGCCCGACCTTGATGCACCGCTGCCGAACCATGATTCGGTTAGCGGATGACCGGTTCCATTTGATAGATGCTCAAAAACGCCATTTGCAGACAATTTCTATACCATTTTCCGCTCTTCCGGTCGCCGCGGTAAAGGTGTAGTGTGTGGTGTATAATGTCGGAGGGATAACATTCTGCAACAGTGAGATTTGTTCAATATCATTTTTATTTAGCCCAGCCATTCAAATGGCCCCTTATTCCCCTCTAGTGCTAGAATATAAATAGTACAAGCCAAAATGAGAAATTCCAAATACACATAAGCATGATACAATAGAGGCATGCTGAAGGAGGATCTCATATGGCAAAGCAACATGACAAACAATTTAAACTTGATGCAGTCCAGTACTATCAGGATCACAAAGATCTCGGAGTACGTGGATGTGCAGAAAATCTTGGCATCGGATACAGCACATTAACAAAATGGCTGAAAGACTTCCGGGAATCAGGTGATATTCCTGTTCGTGGTTCTGGTAATTATGCATCTGATGAGCAGAAGGAAATTGCCCGTCTCAGACGTGAATTACGTGATGCCCAAGATGCACTTGATGTGTTAAAAAAAGCAATCAACATTCTGGGAAAATGACGGAAGCCATTTATCTCGAAGTGTCTGAGAAGACGGAAGCTGCCAAAAAGGCTGGACGCCGGGTTTCCGTCTCCGGAATGTTGAAATTTTTAGGTGTCTCTCGCTCAGGATATCTTGCATGGCTCCACCACGTACCTTCTGATACAGAAAAACGTCGTGAAGCTGTAAAAGCAAAAATACAGGATATTTATGATGATTCCAAGCAGAACTACGGTGCTCCGAAAATCACTGTAGAACTTCGAAAAACTGGTGAAGTCATTTCGGAAAGAACCGTTGGTACATATATGCGCCAAATGGGAATCCGTGCTCAGTGGAGCAAACCATGGACAATCACCACAAAAGATTCCGATTTCAGCACTGAATTACAAAATATCCTTGATGAGCAATTTAATCCTGATCGTCCGAATGCAGTCTGGTGTTCGGATATTACCTACATCTGGACAATAGATGGATTTGTCTATCTGACCAGTGTTATGGATTTATTTTCCAGAAAAATCATAGCCTGGACGCTTTCAGAAACACTGGAAGTATCTTGCGTGATTGATACTATAAACAAAGCCAAAGCTCGCCGAAATATCGATCAACCATTAATTATCCATTCGGATCGTGGCAGCCAATATGTTGCAAAGGAATATAAAAAAGCAACCGAAAATATGCAGCGTAGCTACTCAAAGAAAGCTTTTCCGTGGGATAATGCATGCATTGAATCCTTTCATTCTATTATCAAACGTGAATGGCTCAATCGCTTTAAAATTCGCGACTATAAGCAGGCATACCAGTTGATTTTTGAATATCTGGAAGCTTTCTACAATACGAAACGAATTCATAGCCATTGCAACTATATGTCGCCAAACGAATTCGAACGGTACATCCTGACTCAGAACTCATACTGTAAATTTCCCAGTTCTTTGGATCATATCATATGTATCCTTTGCTTTTTTATTCCCGGAGATCATTTTATGGCCTGTATATATAGCCATGATCATGCAGATCAGGGAACCAAATGCAAAATATTTATGTAATTTCATATGATACCTCCTTAGATTTGTTTATTATATAGTTTCTTTGTTTACAATTTTCTCAAATATATCATCAATTTCTTTCCAATTCATGCATCTCACAAATCTTTCATCTGGAAATTTTGCCTTCTGATTCCATGGTCGGTCATAAACAGCTACTCTACAATTTTTAAAATGCTGGACATGCTCAAATGCAGCTAGTGAGTCTTCAATCGCAAAATCAAAGTGCATCTGATAAAGTTCATCCAATGTCAGATTATAGGTATGATCCTGTTTGAACGTTTCTCGTCCATATTTATCGACAAAATAAATCAGGATTCTGTCTAAATGATGTTCATCCAACCATCTTCTGGATGGTTCATAAGAATCAAATGGTCTTCCTGTGACAA
>OLPU01001403.1_pt1 | contig 18121 bp, 16 predicted proteins | sample 1673111 | NCBI WGS metagenome assembly OLPU01 (sample SAMEA3136755, study PRJEB25190) | human gut metagenome | reverse complement strand
GGAGGCCTCCCTATTTGTCACTACTCGGGTGTAAACAACCTGTTGGCACTAAACATCTAGGCACACAGAGCGAGCCTGCGCATACTTGGTGGTAACAGACCAAGCGTTAAGGAGGCTCACCCCATGGACGAGTTCTTTGCCATCAAGTGTCAAAACTGTGGCGGCCCCATGTATTCGCACCAGGCCAATCGCTCATTTGAGTGCGCCTACTGCGGAACGACCACACCGTGGGCCCCAGGCGCGGGAGAGCCCAAGAGCGCTCTGGGCATTCGGCATCAAACGCTTCAAGTTGTCGACGGTCTGCTCAAGCTCACCCATGTCTCGCAGCTCGAAACGCCCGAAGATCCCGATTGGTATTTCTTCAATCCCCATTGGCGCAACCAAACGGTGCTCGAGCATCTTCTATGGGAAGACCGCGCCACCGCTTCTGAGTACCAAGAAGCCGAGCACGTGACCATCCCTTGCCCGTTTTGTGGTGCGGCCTTTGAGGGCTCGTCGACACAACGCGTGTTCGAGTGCCCGTCGTGCGGCAATAAAATCGGTGTCGCCGACCTGCTCAAACCCGGCACATTCAGCAAGCGCCTGACCATGGGTGTTGGCGCGGAATACGTGCCCGAGCAGGGAATTTCCTGCACGATTACCGAGCAACAGGCGCGCGCCAACGCTTTGCACCTCGTGCGGCAATACCCCGATGCCTTTGCAGGCCATAACGTGGAAGACGCCATTCAAAACGATATGATGCTCTTCTACTTCCCCATGGCGCTTGCCGACCTGCGTATGATGGCGTCCTTCCCAGGCAAGGGCCTGAATAAGGAAGCATTGGTGTATTACGAGGTACTCGACTGGGCGTACCCCCGGGCCAATTACCTGGATGTACGCCTTATGGGAATTCTCGAGCCCTGGGATTTCTCGAAAGTCGCCCCGTTCGATCCCGCAATGCAGGAGGGTGACTTCCGCGTGATTGCCGTCGATGCCTCGACCAAAGACAACGTCGTTATCGATAAGTTGGCGCTCGATATCGCGGGCAATGACGCCGAGTCTGCCCTAGGGTTCAACAAAAAAAGCATCCGCAAGTGGGCTCGCAAGGCGCGCAGGCACAAGGACGGCCTGGTCATGGTGCCCGTGTATTTCGTCGATCGTCCGGCGGAGGATGGTCGAGACGGTGAGCAGGTGCGCATCGCCGTCAACGGACAGACCGGTCGCGCCGCAGCGGTGGTGTTCAGCGAAAAGCGCGAGACGCACATTGTGGCGCCCCTCAATCCGAGCCTGCGCCTTTCGAGCGAGAGCACTGTGCACGCAACGCCTATCGAGGTCAAATACGTCAAGTCGCCTTTCTTGTACCAGATCGTCCGTCGAGGTGGCAAGGGCACCGGGCAGCAAACCGCTGCGGCAAGCCAGGGTGCGTATCGAGAGGAAAAGACCAAGCGCAGGGGCCTCTTCGGCGCAATTTTTGGAAAGTAGCCGAGTGACCCGGTAGAGAATGGGACCAAGGCGCCGCGGCGCATCTGCCAGCGGCGCCCTTTTGTTGACGGTGGCGGTTGCAGCGGCTTGGAGCGGTGCTGGTTCGGAACGAGTAGCAGGCTTGCCGCGGCCACGGACATACCGACCATCGAGAACGATGCTGTTCCTGGATGAGTGGCGGTTTTTAATGCACTTGCGAGCACGGCACCCGTTTGGGCCATTGCATCGTTTCAAATGAGTGGCGGTTTTCGAACATTTTTGAACGAGTGGCGGTTTTTGAAACGTCTCCGGGCTAGATACGGCCCGATTCCGCACGATTATCCGCCACTCTTTTTGAAATGAACGTTTTACCGCCACTCGTTAACAAGAAAAGCAGCCAGGAACGCCGTCCGCAAGCACCCCATCGGCACCGCCGCACTACGCCTCCAGGAAGGCACCCGTCTGACGACCCCACAGGCTCGCATACTCGCCGCCCGCATCCACAAGCTGCGCGTGCGTGCCGTCTTCCACGATTTTGCCATCGGCAAGCACCACAATGCGATCGAGCGCCGCCACCGTGGAGAGGCGGTGCGCCACCACAATCGAGGTGCGCCCGCGCATGAGGTTCTCGAGCGCCTCCTGCACCAGCGCCTCGGACTCGCTGTCGAGAGCAGATGTCGCCTCATCAAGCACCAAGATCGGAGCGTCGGTCAAAATGGCACGCGCGATAGCCACGCGCTGGCGCTGCCCGCCCGAGAGCTTAACGCCGCGCTCGCCCACCATGGTGTCAAACCCCTGTGGCAGACGGTCGATAAACTCGGTCGCGTTAGCCAAGCGAGCCGCCTCGCGAACCTGCTCGTCGGTAGCGTCGGGGCGCCCGTAGGCGATGTTCTCGCGAATAGAACGATGGAACAGCAGCGCTTCCTGCGGCACATAGGCAACCTGGCGGCGCAGGCTTTGCTGCGTGCAGCGCGAGACGTCCTGCCCGTCCACAAGCACGCGCCCGCCCTGGACGTCGTCCAGGCGCAGCAACAGCTTGGTGAGTGTCGTCTTGCCCGAGCCCGATTTGCCCACCAGGCCCACGCGCTGGCCCGCCGGCACGTGCAGCGTAAGGTCGTCAAACACGCTCTCGCCCGATGCTGCATCGCGATAGGCAAAGTTCAAGTGTTCGAAATCAATCGCGCCCTCGCCTACCTTAAGCTCGGGGGCGCCCTCGTCATCTGCCACCAAGCGCGGCTCGTCCAGCACGCGCGTCATCTCGGCAGCGTCGCCCAGCGCACGGTTGATGCGCTGCATCATGGAGCTCACGTAATTGAGCCGCATGGTGAGGTTGTACGTGTAGGTAAAGATCATAACGAGCGCACCGGCCGAGATGCCAAACCACGCGTTACCGCCCGCCACGAAAACGCTCACCACGGCCATGGTGATAACGATAAGGCCGGAGGTCGTGAAGTTGCGCTGCATCATGGCGTGCATCGAAACCGTCTCGGCATCGCGTGCGGCACGGTCGGCGGTGTCGAACAGATCGCGTTCAAAGTCCTCTCGGCCGCAGGTCTTAACAGCCAAGATATTGGTCACAGCGTCGGAAAGCACGCCCGAGAGCTTGTTTTGCGCGGCGGACGTGGCGGCCGAAAGCGGCATGATGCGCTTGTACATCACCCATACAAAAGCGATGTAGACAATCATGATGAGGACCAGAATCGCCGTGAACAGCGGCACCACCGGCGCCAGGGCTACAACCGTGCAGACAACCGAAGTGATTGTGGGAATGAGCGAGTACACGGTCACATCCACCAGGCCGGTGTAGCCACTCATGAAGCGACTCGTCTGACTCACGAGCGATCCGCCAAAACGGCTGGTGTGAAACGTCATGGACTGGTTGGAAAGCGTGTCAAAGCACAGGCGCGCCAGATGATAATTGCCGGCAATCTCGAGCTTGTAGACGGTATAGTCCTGCAGCTTGGAAAGAATTTGGCCCACCAGGTTAACGAGCACGAGCGCGAGAATATACGGTCCAAAGACCTCGAATACCTGATCGCCCGCCACGGGACCGGCTTGAACACGGTCGACGATAAGCGCCATGACATAGGTGTTGGCAAACGTAAGCAAGAAGATGTAGCCCGCAGACGAAAACACCGAAAGGAAGACAATCAGCGGCTGCGTGCGCGTGACGTCCCAAAATCGCCGCAGCGTTCGACGCTCGGTCGATCGCTTGAGCGGGCTGGTGCTTCGCTGGGACATGGGTTTCCTTTCGCTGATGATGGGCAGTAGTTATTGTTGCACATTGGAGGGTAGCGCGGATGCCGGCACAGCGTCGACGGCCTGCCGGCATCCGCCCCACCCCCACCAAGTTCCGCCGTTATTCTCCAGAAACAACTTTGTGTCACAATCCAAAGCAGCACAATCCAGATATGGGGGCGAATCGCCTTGGAAATACAAACGAATGACGATGTGACGCTGCGCGATATTCGTCAAGAAGACATCGCCGATTACATCCGATGGGAAACCATCGAGACCGAATGGCAACTTTGGGATGCCCCCTGGCTTTACGAAGGACGTACCCCCGAGCAATGCGAGCGCGAACTCAAGGAATATATCGAGAAACTCGGGCGCTGGGTTTCCGAAGCATCCGAGCATTCCGATTCGAGCATTCGCAGCCGTTTTGAGATCGACTATCAGGGCGAACACGTGGGCTCCTGCGCGAGCTATCTGATTGACGGCGACTGCAATATCTTGGACGGGTGCGATACAACGTCCCTCGGCAGGGCGATTGGCATCTGCGTGTTTGATCCCCAGTACCGCCGGCACGGCATTGCCACCGCGGCGCTCACGGGTCTTATCGATTACCTAAAAGCCCATGGAAGCCAGCGCATCTTCACCCAAACCTGGTCGGGCAACGAGCGCATGATCGCGTTGGCGCAAAAGCTCGGCTTCGCAGAGTACCGGCGAAAAGACGGGATACGCCAGGTGCGCGGAGGCGTCTACGATGGATTGACTTTCGAGCTGATGCGCTAAGCGAACGGCGCCCCAAGCCGCCCATCTACGGCAGGCATGCCTCGATAACATCCTTGCCCTTGAGCGCATCCACCCAGCTGCTAGGTATGCCATCGAAACCGTAGACAATACCCGCAAGACCACCAGCAACGGCGGCGGTCGTATCGGTATCGTCGCCAAGGTTAACAGCCATCAGCACGCACTCCGCGTAGCTCGACGTGTTGGCAAGGCACCAAAGCGCCGCTTCGTACGTATGGAGGACATATCCGCCAGAACTGATCGAGCCACGTGGTTTCCCTGCATCAACCCCGCCCATGGCCACGGCATCGCTAACCGACATGCCGTCGACAAGCGCCCTGGCAACGTGCACCATTTGCACGCATGCCTCGGTTGAAGTCGGATGTGCATGGGTGATGGCAGAAACCGCGCGAACCTCATCGTCCGTCACATCAAAAAACGCCAAAGGAACCGTGCGCATAAGCGAGCCATTGCCGTTATCGCGCTCGCCAGACAGGCCATGACCTGCTATAAGTGCACGCGCCGTCGCGTTGCCGATATCGAAAAGCCCGTCGCATGTATAGGCGCCGTCGCGATACCACGCCAGAAACCTCGTGCGAATGTCGTCAATATCGATGCGGCCCAGCTCACGATAGCTGTCGCATATCGCAAGCGTCATGGACGTGTCGTCACTCCAGGTGCCCGCCGGCTGTCCATGGGTACCGAAGCCGACCATCCCGGTGCACTCAAACGTGTCCCGCCCGCGAAACTCAAACGGAACCCCCAGCGCATCGCCAACAGCCTGGCCGTATATACAGTCTCGAACATTTGCCATGACGATTCTCCTTGCCCTCGACAGTTTCTTTCCAGCCTCTCATCAGCAATCAGGCAAGCACTACCCCAAAGCAACAATGTCCGTGTAAGTGAGACGGTGCCAACCGTCGCGCCGCCTGTCACCATAAGAATGGGTGTCACCTGGGATAAATATGGGCATGCCTGCACTTCTTCGTAGGCAAATCGTAAGCCCTCGCGCGGACAAGAAATGCAATGAGCGCACAGTGGTCGTGCGGCTACGCGCCGCCAGGCCACCGCCCCGCAGCGACCCAAAGCCCCTTAAAACGGTGCCTTTGTCACACGATGGAGACGGATCTCGTCGCAAACGGCATCGCTGCGATGCGTGAGCAGGTACTCCGCCGCATCTGCAACGTCCTCTGGCATAATCATGGGCGTTCCCACAATCTCGGGGCGTACCTTGGCAACCATGTCGGTCAAAACGCCACCCGGGGAGATAAGGTGAACGCGAACGCCGTCATCAAAGACCTCGTTGGCAAACGACTTGGAAAGACCGCACAGGGCATGCTTGCTCGCAACATAGGCGCTCTGATTGGGATAGCCCTCATGGGCAACGACGGAGCAGACATTGATGATCTCAGGCGATGGCGATGCCTTAAGGAGCGGCAACGTCTCGCGCATGAGGATGAACGGAGCGCGCACGTTCGTTGCCATCACGGCGTCGAACTCCTCAGTCGATATGCCCTCCAGCGGCCCCGATTGCACGACGCCCGCGTTGTTCACCAGGATATCGAGCCCGCCAGTTGCGCGGATGTACCCCACGAGCGCAAGGATGCTGCTCTCGTCCGTAAGGTCGCAGGTGACGGTCTTGGTGGCGCCCGGACAAAGGGCAGCGGTCTCGTTGAGCGTGGCGCCGGTCCTGCCCACCAGAACAACGTTGCAGCCAAGCTCGCTCAATCGCTGGGCAACGGCTCTGCCGATGCCCGAGCCCGCACCGGTAATCAAAGCTCGACGTCCCTCGATGCTCGTTTTCATTTGGACTCCTCCCGTATGATGTCCTTGCAGCTTTTACTATCTGCATCATAGGGCCGGTGACCTTTCTTTTTTATTTCCATCGCTGAATTTGCAGGAAATGCTGTAGAAGCGGCCAGAATGGGCTTGAAACGTCGCCTGATTAAACTGCTGGCAGTTGCATGGCAGCAGCATCACCTGGACGACTCCCCCGCTCCGGCAGCTTAAGCAACCGCGCCGGATGCCAGGATTAATGCCCGTCCCTCCGCGAATTGCCCAGTCCTACCTTTGTCGCGCACCCCTTGACAGAGGCCCCTCGGGGAGCCCGACGTCGACCGCGTCGAAGAAGAAGCCCACGCCGTGGGAAGCAAGCTGCAAGTTGAGGAGGTCGACGGAGTCAGTGACGTACTCGCTGCATTCACCGGTCAGGTCGTTCGCGTACCTTATCCCAAAATGCGCCGCAGCAGCCCCCATACTCGAAAATCCAACCCTAGCATTCTTTCTGACGCTTGGTTACCAGCTAAATCAGCACTTCCCCATAAGAGTATCTGTGTCGAATAATTTGCTATCCGTCCTCCAGCATCCTCTTTTTGAATTTTGTCGTGATCTCCCGAGTAACCTGCTCGCAAGTCTTTTCACCAGACGCCATGGCTCTTAAGTTCTTATAACAGTCTCGCGACAGCGGCATGTTTTCCAGGGCCATGGTCGCAGCGACCTGCTCAATCATCTTTTCCTGTTTAGCTCCTATGCTTTCGCTTGCCACCGCAGGCCCTTTCTTTTCAATTCGCTTGGATACCAGATGGATCGATGCCGCATGCCAAACACAACCCGGCAAAAGCAGAATTGCCCGCATCCCTCGCGGGGCACTTCGACGCGGCTTCATGCGCAAGCAGACTCTTTTGACATGCATGATAAAACGCCGTGCGGACACGCCATTTAACGAGAGACAACAAATCGGTAGACGCAACTTGCTGCAGCACCGGTTTAGCCACGACGACGCCGCGCAATCAACAGTCAAGATGCAGCAGCCAATCCTTCAATGCACCAAAACGCTTTGCGATAGCCCCGTGCACCGTCCCTACTAGCACGGCCGCAAGAATAGTCCCAATGCCCACGCTGCCTAGGCCACGAATCACGAACAGGCAGGTCGTCAACGAGATAGCAACCATCGTGCAGTCAAAGCCGATCTTGACCTTGGAAAAATCGACACCGGTCACCTGAGAAGCCGCATGCATGGCTCCCTCCCCCGCCAAGGGAATCAGGTTTGTGGGAAGGTACAGGAAGATGCCCCACGCAACGAAGAGTGCACTTACGAATATCATGGCAACGCGAACGACAATAAGATCGGCCACTGGCAAAAACGTCACCAAGTAATTGCAAAACGTCGTAAAGTAGCCAAACACCACGCCGGCAACGATTTGCAGAAGCTGAACAGGATGAAACTCACGTCGCAACAGCAGAATCTGCAACAAGACCAGAGCGATATGGAACAGAATCGTCGCCTTTCCCATTTCTATCCCCCACACGCAAGTCATCGTATAGGGAATAGAGCTAACAGGAGAAACCCCCAGATTCGATCTAACCGAAAGCGCAACGCCAATCGCCATGATAAAGAGCCCAAAGATATAAACCGAAATCCGGACCCTTAAATTCTTCATCGCTCAGCTACCCCACATTCAAACATCGGAAAATGCACCGCACGTCACACGGACACGTCTGCCGGGCACATCATAGAGTGACACCGAACATTTGATGGCAGACAACAGAATAGAAATCGGCAAGCGCCCTATTCGCAGCGGCGCAATTGCGCAGACAACACTCCCGCAGCCACGCCAACCCCTACCCTTACAATCAAAAAATACGGTTATAGGTAGGTTGATCCAAAAGACGCAAATAGACCCCGTCTACAATGACCATTTTCCTGCATAAACACGCACGCAAACGATCCCCTACTCAACACCCCCTCTTCAACCTACCTATAACCGTGTTTTTTCGCCCAGTCACCCACCCAGCACGCACGGCAACCCCTGCCAAAACGCAAAAAGCCGGCCCCTTTGTCCGCGCATCCGCCATGCAGGCGGCGCATGAACAAAAAGGCCGGCTAAAACCAACACATCAGGGCCGGGCAACGCGCCTCAAACCCATCGGCACCTACAGCTTACCGAGGTACTTCTCAAACTGCGGCTTGAAGCCAATATGGTCGGGCGCCTGACTCGGCATTTGCGGGAAGGCATCGTGACCAGGCAGGTTGTTTGCCTCGATGAACAGCGGGCCGTCCTCGGTGATAGCAACGTCCCAGCCCACATAGCCCATGCCCGGGATCTTTGCTGCAGCCGCATGGCACAGATCCATAACCTTGTCCCACATGGGAATCTGATAGCCAGGCAGCTCGGTGCCGGAGCGCGGGTGGCGCTCGTACACATGGAACTCCTTGTCGCAGGCAGGGCCCGCAATCTTTCCCGTCTCCAGGTCCACCACGGCGTACATGCCACCAGCGTTGATATTATCTACGGGGCGATCGCTGTTGCCCATGCGGATGCACGCATAGATCACATGCGGCTCTCCGTCCTCGGGGCGCACCGTGTACACGCGGATGGTGTTCACCGAACCCGGATAAATCTTGGCCATGGCAGGGTGCTGCACCACCACGTCCTCAATCAGGTCGGCGCCCGAGCCCTTTAGATAGTCATACAGAGCATCCAGCGAATCGAAATCCGTCACCTTGAGCTTTTCCACGCCCTGGCCACAGCACAGATCGCTCGGCTTGGCGATAATCTGCTCGCGTCCCTCCATAAAGGCGAGGAACTCCTCCTTGGAGCAAGTAGAGAAATGCAGCCATCCGCGATGCAGATACTCGTTAAAGAACTCATAGAACTCGTTCTTGTTATCCACCAGGTGGTAATACTCCGGATTATTCAGACGGCGCACAATGGTGTTATTAACCCCTCGGGTCACAAAGGTGGCGCGCTGCGCATCGTTCATGTTGTAGAACTCCAGCAGCGAGTAATCCTTGTAGCCGGCACCAAACTTAAAGCCGCACTTCACCACGTCGGCAAACAGCCATACGCGGTTCTTCCCGCTCTTGTCATGGCAGTCCCCCACCGTTTGAAACAGCGCACCGTAATCCATGTGCGCGATGCAACGAAAGATATAACCCAACTTGCCCATAATGGCTCCTCGAATGCTCAGATAACCCAACGTGAGTATAGGCCGCCGTCCGTCGGCGCAACGCGACAGCGCGCACCCTTAATAGTCCACGGCGCCTTCGCTTGCCATCCACTCGCTTTGGAACTCGGCATAGCGTCCCTCGATAATCGCCTGGCGAGCACGGCGCATCAGGTCCAGCAGGAAGTAGATGTTGTGCTCGGAAAGCAGGATGCCGCCGAGCATCTCCTTTTGCGTGACCATGTGACGGATAAGCGCACGGCTGTAGCCGCCCGTGCACACCGGGCAGGTGCACTTGGGATCGATGGGGCCGTCATCGTGCGCAAACTTGGCGTTGCGGAAGTTCAGGCGACCCTGGCTGGAAAACGCCGTGCCCATGCGGCCCGTGCGCGTAGGCAGCACGCAGTCGAACATATCGATGCCCACGCCCACACCGCGCACGAGCGTGGTGGGGTTGCCCACACCCATGAGGTAGCGAGGCTTGTTGCGCGGCATGTACTCAGAAGCAAGCGGCGCAAGCGTCTCGAACATCGTCTCGTGGTCCTCGCCCACAGAATAGCCGCCGATGCCGTAACCGGGAAAATCACCACACTCTTCCAGATGCCTGAGCGAGCGCATGCGCAAATCCAGATGCATGCCACCCTGTACGATGCCAAAAAGAGCCTGGTCGGGGCGCGTATGCGCGGTGTAGCAGCGCTCGGCCCACTTGCTCGAAAGCTCAACGGCACGCTCCACATAGGCGCGCGTTGCCGGGTAGCCCGGGCACTGGTCCAGCTGCATGCAGATGTCGCTCCCCAGCTTCATGGCAATCTGCATGTTGTCCTCGGGCGTCCAGAACACATGGCGGCCATCGTAGTCGGTCACGATAAAGCGCACGCCATCGTCAGAAAGCTTGACCGCATCATTATGGCTAAAGACCTGAAAGCCGCCCGAATCGGTAAGGATGGGACCGTGCCAGTTCATGAAGTTATGGAGCCCGCCCAGCTCATCAATCAAGTCCTCGCCCGGGCGCATGCTCAGGTGATAGGTGTTGGCAAGCACGATCTGCGCGCCCAGCGCCTTAACCGTCTCGGTGGGAATGCCCTTAACGTTAGCCTTGGTTCCCACGGGCATAAAGATAGGCGTCTCGATATCGCCGTGCGGCGTGTGCAAGACGCCCGCACGCGCGTGCGTCTTGGGATCCTCGGCCACGATGTCGTATTTGAAGAGGGATTGATCCATGTATTGGAGCTCCTTGTTGATATGCATGTACGTGCAGTAGTTTCGCACACAAAAACGGCGCGGGAGCAAAACCCGCGCCGTTTACATAGCGTTTCTGGTTGCAGGGCAGCCGGCGGCGAGACGCCAGGTTCTCCGCACTCCCCTACGCCGAAAGCTCGTCGGCAAGCGTCGCGATCTGCGCGCGCGAATCGTCGTTGAGCGCACCCAGGACGGTAACGCCCGCCTGGGTAAAGGTGATGTCAGAGAGCTCGGCAAGCTGCTTCTTCATAACCTTGGCCGCCATGGGCATCCAAGAGCCGCCCTCGACCAGCGCGATCGTGCGGTTCTGGTAGTTATGCTCGGCCAGCGTGTGGATAAACGTGCTCATGAACGGGAAGATGCCCGTCGCATAGGTGATGGAGCACAGGACCAGGCGATCGTAGCGGAAAGCGTCTTCCACGGCCTCGGCCATGTCGTCGCGAGCAAGGTCGAACAGCGAAACCTTCTGGCCGCGCTCCTCAAGCGCTGCGGCAAGCTCCTCGGCGGCCTGCTTCATGTGACCGTAAACACTCGCGTAGGCGATAGTCACGCCATGATCTTCGGGCTGATAAGAAGACCAGGTGTTGTAGGTCTCCAGGTAGTAACCCAGGTTCTCTTTGAGCACAGGGCCGTGGAGCGGGCAGATAACCTGGATGTCGAGGCCGGCTGCCTTCTTGAGCACTGCCTGCACGTTCTTGCCAAACTTGCCCACGATACCAAAGTAGTAGCGGCGCGCCTCGCACGACCAGCCCTCGGGATCCTCGATGTCGTTGGCGCCAAACTTGCCAAAACCGTCGGCCGAGAATAAAACCTTGTCGCGCGCGTCGTAGGAAAACATGACCTCCGGCCAGTGCACGTTGGGCGCTGCCACAAAGGCAAGCTGATGAGCACCAAGGTCAAGCTCGCTGCCCTCCTTGACAACTACACTGCGGCCCGCAAAATCGGTGCCAAAGTAGTTCTTCATCATCTTGAAAGCCATGGCCGAGGAAACAACCTGAGCCTCGGGATAGCGCTCCATGAAGGCGGCGATGCCTGCAGAGTGATCGGGCTCCATATGGTGAACGATCAGGTAGTCGGGCGTGCGACCGTCGAGCACGGCCTCGAGATTGCCCAGCCACTCGTCAACAAAATGAGCGTCGACGGTATCGGCAACAGCCACTTTATCGGAAAGAATCACATAGCTGTTGTACGACATGCCGTTTTCACTCACGTCATACTGGCCCTCAAACAAGTCGATGTCGTGATCGTTGACGCCAATGTAGCGGATATCCTCGGTAATCTCCATGATGCTCCCATCTCGAGCTGAGCCCTGAATTCGTCATGCATTCTACCACGCGCGCAGTATGTTGCAGCAGCAGTCACATGGTATGCGCATGCGCCCCAAGCTTCAGCGAAACAAGAAGCAGCGCCGCAAGGTCAAGCACGCCCACGGCCGCCACGCGCGGCACGCCCGCACGCCCCTAGAGGCAAAACTTGCGCTCGACGGCATGCCCCGCAGCGGTGAGCGCCATAACGATAAGGTAGTACACAACGGCCACCGCCAGGAACGGCTCAAACGCACGATAGGTCAACGCCTGCACGCTTTGTGCCGCGCGCATCATGTCCAGAAGGCCAATGGTGGCGACAAGCGAGGAACTTTTGAGCACGGTAATGACCTCGTTCACAAGAGCGGGAATCACCGAGCGCAACGCCTGCGGGATGACAATCAGGCGCATCATGGTGCCATATGGCAGCCCAATGGCGCGAGCAGCGTCGTACTGCCCACGGTCAACTCCCTCGATACCGCCGCGCACGGTCTCCGAAACCGTCGCCGAGCCATTGAGCCCCAGCGTGATGACGCCGGCGGCAAACATCGAGATCTTATAGCCCGTGAGCTGCGGCGTTGCAAAGTACGCCATAAAGAGCAGCACGATGAGGGGCACACCGCGAAAGATTGACGTATAGAAATCGAGTAGCGCCCGCAGCGGACGGCAGGGCACCACCTTGAGCACGGCGATAATGAAGCCCAGCACAAGAGCGATTGCGAGGGCGGCCGCCGTAACCTCGCAGGTCACGGCCAGGCCCTCGACAAACATCGATATGTACGGCTGCAAAAGGTGGAACTTCATCGTCATGCGCGCAAGTTTGATCAGGGGTGGGGCGGGCAACTACTTGCCCTGGGACTTGACGGTCGAGGTGTCCGAAGCAGAGAAGTCGCCGTTCCACATGAAGTCGGCGCCCACGTACTTTTTGATGTACTTGTCGATTGTGCCGTCCTCGAGCATCTCCCCGATGCAAAGGTCGAGCTCGGTCACAAAACTCGCGCCCTTGTTAGCCATCAGGCGATAGACGCCTACGTGGTCGGCGGTCTCGGCGCGGTCGAGCAGGCCGAGTACCAGGCCCTCGTTAGCATCGCGCATGGACTGGCCCTCGGCACCATCGCACAGGTAGGCGTCGATACGGCCGGCAAGCACCTCCTGCAGGCACTGGTCGCCGCCGTCGTACGTGTGCACGTCGGCGTCCGGCATCACCTTGGTGATGAACTTGTTCTGCACGGTACCGGTAGTGCAAGCGATGGACTTGCCCGCAAGGTCCTGGACACTCTTGATGGGGTCTCCGCCCATAGTGAGCACGCCCACAAGCGGCTGATAATAGCCGCGCGTAAAGTCGTAGGTTTCTTCGCGCTCCTCGTTGGCGCTCATCGCCATGGTGAAGGCGGTGTCATTGCCTTGGATGGACGCGAGCGTGGCGGCGAAGTCCTGCGGCTCGAAGGTATAGGTGAATCCCAGGCGCGATGCCATCTCGTCGGCAATGGCGATGTCGAGACCCACGACCTTGTGCTTGCCGTCTGCATCGGTATCGATATAGCGATACGGGGCAAAGGCATCGTCTCCCACAAAAGTGAGCTTGGCGCCCTTGATACCATCGGCAGTCGCCGCGGCAGAGCCAGATGCGGCAGACCCCTGGGCGGCGTTTTGAGCAGAACAGCCGGCAAGCGCAGCGACGGCACCCCCGGCGAGGAGCCCAACAAAACCGCGGCGGGAGATAGAACAGGTCATATTAAAGCCTTTCGACAAGATGTGGCACTAATCAGCACGCTCCATTCTACGGCGTAACCCATCGCAGCTCGCACGACGATGAAAACTAACCAGGGTGAAACATGTCCTGCGTGCCAAACCCAAACAAAGGGCACACAAAACGATAGCCGCACATCAAAAATGGGCCCCGCGCAAACGCGGAGCCCACCGGCAATCAAACAACGTGAGCAGATGTCAGCCTACGGACGCTGGCCCATGCCGCCCTCAAGGGTGATGGTCTCACCGTTCATGTACTTGAAGTCGGGACCGCACAGCTGCACGACCACGCGGCCGATCTCCTTCTCGACGTCGCCGTAGTGGCCGGCCGGCGGCATGTGGACGTTGGCCTTGAATGCCTCGGGGTAGGCAGCCTCGAAGTTCTCGAGCTGAGCCGTCCGAGCAAGCGGGCACACAACGTTGACGTTGATGCCGTCGGGACCCCACTCGTTCGCAGCCACGCGCGAAAGGCCGCGGATGCCCTCCTTTGCAGCCGCATAGCTGCACTGGCCAAAGTTGCCAAAGAGGCCGGCGCCCGAGGCGAAGTTCACCACAGAGCCCTTGGTCTCCTTGAGATGCGGGTAGGCCTTTTGCATGTACAGGTAGGTTGCATAGAGACCCGAGTAAATAGCAAGGTTAAATTGGTCCATTGTGTGATCGGCAATGGTCACGCCCGAGGCGGAGGCCTGTGCGTTGTTGACCACGGCATCGATGCGGCCAAACTCTTCGATGGCCTTGTCGATAACGTTTTGAACCACGGCCTCGTTGTTCTGACCAGCAGAAACGTCTGCCTGCACGGGCAGCACCTTGATGCCGTATTCAGCCTCGAGGCTCTCCTTGGCATCCTCGAGCTTGGCCACGTTGCGGCCGGTGATAACGAGGTTCGCGCCCTCTTTGGCAAACGCGATATCGATACCATAGCCGATGGATCCAGCGGCGCCGTCCTTGAGCGTCGCCTTGCCGCCGCCGGTTACGATCACGGTCTTTCCGTCAAACAGTCCCATGTGATACTCCTATCGCATCGAGGCTTCAAATCTCCACGGGTGAGGCCCGCGGCTCAAACCACTAATGTAGCTGAGCGTTTGCGCCCTCGACGCCAAGAATGGAGCCAAATGGGGTGAAAGGCGACACCTCTCCGTCATTCGGTGTTCACGCGCGGGTATAAGATTGAACAAAACGATTATAAGGTGCGCATCGGGCGCACACAGATAGGAGCGCCATGAGCGAAGACATCAAGACGCCAGATTCCCAGGTAGATGTAGACGAAATGAAAAAGACGGATGCCGAGCAGGACAACCTGGACCAGGTCGAGGGCATCGAGGCCATGGCGAGCGATGCAGCGCGCCCGGAGGGTGCCGTACTCGAGGACGACCTCGCGGAGGCCAACGACAACCACGACGACGATGAGTGCACCGACAATGCAAGCGAGCCGGCGGGCGAGAAGTATGCCGATGACAAGAGCGAGCCGGCGGGCGAAGAGGCCGACACCGACGAGCAGATTGCGCCCGGCAAAGAAGACGGCCAGCATGACAGCACTCCCCTCGCCCTCGACGGAGTGCCTGTACTCGATGATGTCTCGACCACCGCTTCCGACACCGAGAACATACCTCGCTTCCTCACGCGCGACCAGTATGAGCAAGTGGGAGACGATCCCGATCCTTTGCCCTCGGGCTTTGAAGTCATCGACGGAGGAATCTCGGCGACAGGCGGGGCTCAAACCTCCACTGTCCCCGACGAGGAAAGTGCCCCTAAGGAAGCGCTGCCAGCAAAACCAGAGGATGGCGCCGCGCAAGCCGTCGCCAAAGCCGGCGCTGCTATCGCAGACGCCGCCGCGAGCGTGGGCACGATGCTCTCGCAGGGCATGGGAGCCGTCCGCGAGGTGAGTGCCGCCCGACGCGCGCACAGTGAAGCGCGCGATCACCTGGACGAGCTCTCGCAAGTCATCGAGGAAAACGAGGACGAGCTTACGCATCGCCGCGATGTGGAGGCGAACTACGCTCAAATCGTTGCCGAACAGAGCGCTCGCCAAGCTAGCTGCCTGGAGTCCGTACGTGCCGCCGTCGCCGCCCAGCAGGCGATCGCCAAGACAATCGACGACCTCAAACAGAGCCTCTCAGCCATGAAGGATGCAGACAAGGCAACCGAAAAGCGCCTTAAGTCGGCGCTTGACGCCGCCGAGTCCCAGGAGGCATCCGCACGAGAAGGGGCAAATCGCCTGGTAAGACGTGTAACCGACGCCCAGCGCGGACTTGAATCGGCAAAAGCCGATCGCGAAACCAACCTTGCCGCCGCACGGAAGGCCGTGGAGAGCGCACAGGCACGCCTCAACGCCCTACGCGAGGAATTCGCCGAAATCCAGCGCAATCCGTCTGCGAACTCTGCCGCATACAGCGTACGTGGCACCGAACTCGAAAACGATATCTCCGACGCCGCCGAGCAGCTCCGCACCGCACAAGAGCAGTTGCCGCGCCTTACCGCCGAGCTCGACCAATCCATTGCCGACGCCGAGGCAGTCGTGGCCGAAGCCAACAAACCTATCGAAGAAGCCCGCTCTTCGTTCCGCGATGTCTCAAATGCCACCGCCGAAGCTCGCGACGCTTTAGACGCCGCTCGCAAAGACGCTGAAACTCGTCAAAAGGAACTTCGTTCCCAGATCAACGAACAGGAAAAGGCTCTCAAAAACCAACAGAAAGCCCAGCAAGAAGCCCAAGACGACGCCGACAACGCGGCAGAGATCCTCGCCGATGCAAACGATATCCACGCTCACCCGGAAATCACTCAGCAGCTCGCCGCCCGTATCGACTCCGATAAGCATTACCAGGCCCAGCAGATGCAGCAAGTCGAATCGCTTGCCGCAACCGAGAAGAATGTTCGCGAGCAAACGCGCACGTCGCGCCTTAAGTTCGTGGGCATTGTGGCAGCGATCGTCGTGGCGGTCGCGCTTCTCATCTTTTGCTGGACCACGTTTATGAAGTAGCGAAAGGCTTCGACCTCAAGCGGTATTTGAGTTGTCATGGTAATGAAGTGGGCGCATCGGCTGATGCGTCCCTTTTTTGCGCAGGTGATGCGCAAGGCATGGCTCGAAGATGGCAACATGCCATGAATGCCCCTCAACCATGCGTTCACTGTCTGCCTACAGAGGGTAGATAGGGGGTTGATTTTCAAAACTCTTCGAAATGTGTACCCTAAATCGATTTCTTCGAGTAGACAGCCGTTTGAATCAGCAAAACCCCAGGATTTTGAAGCTCAAACAGCCGCTCTACTCAGCATTTTGATTTTAAGGTACACATTTCGAATTGTTTTGTTCAGGTAGCATTTCTTAAGACGCGAACAGGGTAAAGAAAAGCGTCATCAGTACCCTTATGCACATTGACACACGGCGCCTTCTCCAAGCATGAGCACAGCAAAGAAGGGCATGAGGCGCAGTTCGCTGCTCGCTGGAAGAATCAGGGCGCAAGATGCCCGTCGCCCACGCCCGGCACCGGACTACCGTCAGGTCAACGTCCTAAGCCATGCATCACATTACCGGCACAGAGCCATCCGGCATCGATTCGACGGGCTCATCCAAGCCCGGGGCAGCCTGATCGCCTTCACGGCCAGGCAGCGACGCCACCACAACGCCCGCCACCACGAGCACAGCACCAAGGTAGCCTTGCGCGGGAAGCGTCTCGCCCAGCACGAAAAAGGCCAGCACGGCAGAAGCGACCGGTTCGATTGAGAACAGCAAAGCAGTGTGCTCGGGCGTGGTATGCGGCTGCGCAACAGGCTGCAACACAAATCCAAATGCGCTGCACACAATGGCGATCCCCAAAATGGCACCCCACTGCGCTGGCGTCTGCGGCAACGTTGGGACCTCGCAAACAAGGGAAAACACCAAGCCATATAGGCCGGCAAATCCAAGCTGCCACGTTCCAAGCAGCATGCCGTCGATACCCGGAGCCAGCCTATCGGTAGCAACAATGAACACGGCATAAAGAAGGGCGCCCGCCAGACAAAGAGCGTCTCCCGGATGCAACTCAAGCCCGCCGCGCAGCGAAAGCAAAGCGATGCCCGCAAGCGTCACCAAAGTTCCCGCAATGATAGGGCGAGGCGGCATGCGACGTTGAAGTGCCGCATTGATGATAGGAACGAACACGACTGCCATCGCGGTCAAAAAGCCGCCGTTTGACGCCGACGTCGTCTCGAGCCCATGGGTAAGAAACGCAAAAAGACCGAACAGAAGCAGACCGAGCACGGATGCATATTTAAGAACAGCGCGATTGGTATGGGCAATCTTGCGGAACGACACGGCTCCCACCACAGCAAACGCGATAAGAAAACGCATCGCGATTACCATGAATGGACCCATACCGCCCAAGCCGATCTTCATAAGGAGGTAGGAGCTCCCCCACGCCACGGCGACCAGGCCCAGGGCAATATCAGCCTTACCT